>Ga0080013_1000113_pt1 | contig 112440 bp, 145 predicted proteins | sample ETNvirenome_6_85_FD_69236 | JGI IMG/M metagenome (GOLD analysis project Ga0080013, IMG submission 69236) | Marine viral communities from the Pacific Ocean - ETNP_6_85 (SPADES assembly) (version 2) | ecosystem: Environmental > Aquatic > Marine > Oceanic | place: Pacific Ocean | collected...
TCTGGTGGTGTGGAAATCAGAAGTGATGATCCAACATTATCAGAGGGATTAATGTGGTATAACACAACTGCCAATACTTTGAAAGTTGCAAGGAATATAACAGCATTTTCATCAGGAGGTGCATTAAATGTAGCAGGACAAAACATAGTTGGTTTTGGCACGAAAACTGCTGCTCTTGCTGGCACAGGTTATGGACCAGGAAATAATCAAACTGGTAGAGATGTAGAGTGTGAAGAGTATAATGGTACTGGCTGGACTGCTGTCAATTCTATGACAGAAGCAAAAATAAATTCCGGTAGTGCAGGAACTGCTCAAACTGCTGGGATATTATTTGGAGGTAGTAATAATGGTGGAAGAGCTAATAGAAGTGATGAATCTTTTGAATATGATGGAACGAGTTGGGCAGCTGCAGGAGATTTAAATACTGCTGATGTTGAATTAGGGGGTTGTGGTTCTCAAACTGCTGCTTTAAGAGTAGGTGGAGATAATAACTCTAGCTTCAGCACAGTTACCGAAGAATACGATGGCTCATCATGGGCTAATAAAAATAGTCTTTCTAGAGCAAGGTCTAATAATATGACATGTGGCACAACAACTGCTGGATTAACTACTGGGGGAAACCCAGTCACTGATACAACCGAAGAATTTAATGGGACAGCTTGGTCAAGTGGAGGTGCTTTAAGTACTGCACGAACTCAATGTTATTCTCATGGTGGAATACAAACTGATGCAATAATGGCAGGTGGAGCAAATTCAAGTAATGCTGCTTTAAGTGCATCAGAACTTTATGATGGTTCTAGCTGGGCAAGTGGAGCTTCAATAACGAGAGCTAGACAAAACAGTATGTTTTGTGGTATGTCAGCAGCATCGGCTGGTGGTTTACAATTTGGTGGAGCAACTGGTGATTCTGCAACAACATATACAGATACAGATGAATATACTGCATCATTAACAGCAAGAAGTGTAACAGCTTCATAAAGATTTTAAAAGGAGGAAAATTATGGCAAATAAATATTGGGTAATTGAAAATACAGGCAAAGACTTTTTCACTCATCAAGATAGAAGTGATATGCCAGTATTTCAAGGACATCCCGGTGATGTTTGGATTACATCTGATAATGCTAAAGCAACAGCTTGGGCAGGTAAATATCCTAATGTTTCTAAAACCAAAACTGAAGCACAAGAAATTGTGGATGATAAGGTTGAAGAAGCACAAGAAGAATGGGATAATCAAGATGAACCAAAACATCCAGAGGAAAGACCAGTAAAATATACATTGGATTAACTGAATTTATTGATATATTTATATTATGACAAAATTAACACAAGTTAATTATCCTATGTTACCAACTAAGGATAATGGATTTATAAACAAAATTAAAACTGAACTCAACGATACTATGTCGAAAAGACAGATGTTTAGAACAGAAACTGAAATGAGGTTTTCTGTTTTGAATGATGGTAAACACCCAACTAAAGCCAGTAAATATTGGCAGTGTGTAAGAGAACAAGGAGTATTTATTGAAAACTTACATACATTATCTTTTGAATACAGAAGAAACTTAGTAAAATTAAAGAAGAAACAAAAAAGGTTAGAAACAGAAACTGATGAGTTTAAAAAAGAATATCTACAAATTGATATTGATGAATGTAAATGGATAAAAGCACAACAAGAATCTGTTGCTAAAGATAGAGTAAGAGAGATAGAACATTGGTCAAGATTAAAAAAAGAATTAGATGATGGTAGCTTTAATACTAAAGATGTAAACGCACATCAAGCAAAGTCTTATGAACAAAATCTGATTAACAGAAAAAATACATTAACACCCGGAAGTTCACAAGCCGAGGTCATCAACGTTTTAGGACCACTCCAAACTCTACAAAGATTAAATCGTGGAGATAAATTAAGTAATGATACAGGCGGTGTAACTATACCAATTGAAAATACCGAGAGAAAAACTATACCTACGAAATAGGAACTTAGAACAGAACCCAACGAACCAGAAAAAAAGTGAACTTTATAAATCTGTGTTAAACAGTTTTAAAAAGATTGGTCAAGTTAATCCTTTAATCTGTGTTGAAGACGGCGATAAATATAAAGTATGTGTGGGCAACAATCGTTTTCTTGCAGGTTGTGAATTAGGATTTAAAGAGTTTGATATAGTAATTGTTCCTGATGAAAACAGGGATAAGTTTAGAGAAATAATGAATAGTTACAAAATATTAAATTTATAATGATTAATACCATATTTACTGAAGTGCCTTTTGATAAAATTGAATATATAACACGACCTGAATTTATAGATGGAACAGAACAAAAGTTTTACGATTTGTTAAAAAGATCGATACAAGAAAAAGGACTATTAGATCCATTGTTCTTGAAAAATACAGATGGAAAATTAAAGGTTATTGTTGGAAATAACAGAATGGTTATATGCAAAAAACTAGGAATTAAAAAAATTAAGTGTATAATAACACAAATAGGTAAGGAGGACACTTTCCTAAAAGGAAAAATACTAAAAACAGATAAAGAGATTAAAGATTTATTTTACCTGCCTGAAGAAGTAACAGTTAGAAGAACTAAAGGAGGCTGGGTGGATCAAGTTAATGCAACAAAATTTATTACAATAAGGAACAAATATGAAATTTAAAAAACTAAAACAATTAATAAGGGATATTAAAGCTATTAAAAAAAGCGGTAAATTAAGTGGGCATACAGGCCCCCATGGCGCAAATCCAAATAAACGATAAAGGAATATTTAAATGCCACTTACAAAATTTAATTTTAAACCGGGAATTAACAAACAGGATTCTGATCTTGCCTCTGAAGGCGGTTGGAAAGATTCCGACATGGTCAGGTTTAGATATGGTCAGCCAGAAAAGATAGGTGGCTGGAAATATGTAACAACAGATGGTTTACTCGGAGCCGTTCGCGGACAATTTGCATGGACAGATTTAGATGGCGTTAAATTCGACGCGCTGGGAACGGACAGAAAACTATACATATATTCAGAAGGACAATTCTTAGACATAACCCCTCTTCGAGCAACTAATAGTATTACAAGCGTATTTGAAACTACAAACGGATCTACAACTGTAACCGTAAATCATACATCGCACGGTGCATCTGCGGGAGATTTTGTAACATTTTCTTCTACAACTGCAGCAGTAGGAGGAATACCTGCTGCAACACTAGACGCGGAACATGAAATTATATCTGTTCCAAGTTCCAACACATATACAATAGTTGCAGGTTCTGCCGCAACTAGTGATGTCACATCAGGAACAGCTAATTGTACAGCAGCCTATCAAATACCAATTAAAAGAGAATTTTCAGAACCAGGTGCTGGTTGGAATGCAGGGCCATGGAATGATTCCACGTGGAACACAGCGCGTGAAACATCTGTTGTTATATTTGCTGCTGGTCAATGGACCTTTGCTAATTTTGGTGAAGATTTACTTGCTTGGCAACAAAATGGAAAATTATACACTTGGGACACCTCAGGCGGTATGACATCAACTAATCGAGCAACAGCAGTTAGCGGTGCGCCAACAGCAACTAGACTAGGATTAATGACCACACCAGATAGACACGTTGTTTGTTTTGGAACAGAAACAACTATTGGAACCACATCCACACAAGATGACTTATTTGTTAGATGGGCCGATCAAGAATCAAAAACTGATTGGACACCTACTGCAACCAACACTGCAGGATCACAAAGACTCGCTGGTGGTAGTAGAATAGAATGCGCAATGCTTGCAAAGCAACAAGTTTTAGTCTGGACAGATACAAATTTATTTGCAATGAGATTTGTCGGACCACCTTTTACATTTGGTTTTAATCAATTAGGTGTTAATTGTGGAACGGTAGGACCTCATTCGGCCGTAGATGTTAGCGGTGTTACTTACTGGATGTCTAAAGATTCTTTCTTTATGTATGATGGTACTGTTAGAAAAATCCCATGTACTGTAGAAGATTATGTATTTGACGATATTAATTTAGCACAAAACAATGAAGTTTTTGCGGCATCTAATTCCAAATTTAATGAAGTAACGTGGTTTTACACAACAGAAGATGGATCACAAATAGACAGGTATGTGACATTTAATTACATGGAAAATTTGTGGTATACCGGAACACTGGCTAGAACTTCTTGGGTTGATACTGGTATTTATGATCTGCCTTATGCAACAAAGTATGTGGAAGACTCAACAGCGTCAGCTACTCCGACAGTAAACGGCGTAACGGATGGTCGATCCTTTTTATATTCTCATGAAACAGGGACCAACGACATTGTAGACGGAAGCACCACGAATGCTATCACAGCCTATATTGAATCTAGTGATTTTGATATGGGTGATGGTGAAGATATGATTTTAATTAGAAAGATGGTTCCTGATTTTAAAGCTCAAGCAGGATCAGTTAATTTACAATTAAAAGTAAGGGATTATCCTTATGGAACACAGACAACTAAATCGGCTGAAGAAATTACAACCAGTACAACTAAGATAGACACGCGCGCGCGGGGAAGACAAGCGGCTATTAAAATTTATTCTGATGCAACCGGAGCAAATTGGAGATTTGGAACTTTAAAAATGGATTTACAAGGAGATGGAAAACGATAAAAAATGGCTAAAATTGATATAGTAAGACTACCAGAACCACAAAAAGAATATACACTGCAACAACAAAATGAAACTGTAGGTGCAATTGAAAGTGTTATATTCCAAATTAATAAAGAATCATTTTTTGAAGAATTAAAAAATGAAATAGCGAGGGAAGAATGGTTTTTAAGTTAATATTATTAATATTATTATTAAGTATACTTACAATTTGTGGATTACAGTTGTGGTATCCTTATGGTTTTGAAGGAATACATTTTCCATAATGGCTAATACATATAAAAACGCAAGTGTGGATTTAACCTCAACAGACAAGACAACTGTATATACTTGTCCAGCTGAGACAACTGCAATTGTTAAGTCAATTAGAGTAACAGAAGATTCTGGTAATGCAGATACTATTGCTGTGGAACTTTATGATGATAGTGCTACAGCAACTTTTAAGATAACAGGAACATTAGCGATCTCTGCCAGCACCTCTACAGAACTTTTAAGCGCTCCTTTAGTGCTGGAAGAATCTGATATAGTAAAAGCTACCGCAGGAACAGCTAATAGAATACATGTTATAATGAGTGTTTTACAGATAACTAGAACGTAAATAATGCTTGATATTTGTGTAAAAAATGGTTACAAAAGAAGAAGCAAAGATTATTGATATACCAACAACCGTCAAAATATATAACGGCAAGACTGGTCAAGTGTATAACAATAAATCGGCTGTTAAAGCCGATATAGACGATACAAAAACGGAGACGACTTCTAAAGACATAAAACAAGATGTTACAATAGAGGTCCCCCGCCTGCCGGATTTAATCAACAGAACGTTGCAAAGGAAGTAACATGGAGGAAAAAAACCATGCCCAATAAATACAGGGACTTGGCTGATATAATTAAATTAATGGCTGAATCACCTAGGCTTTATAATGTAGCTAGTGTGGAAGAAATTAATGAAAAAACGATCCCTGCAATGGAACTAAATCAGTATGACATTGTGCGTGATAAAAATGGCAAAGCTGTAAGTTTCGCAATCTGGGCATTTCTCAATAAACAAGCCCATGTTCGTTTTGCTGCGACAGGTGAAGTTGAATCCAAAGATTTGAAATCCGGTAAATATCCATGGGTAATAACTATGGTATCAAAAGAAGGTTATGGAAAAGTACATGTCCTTCGATTGAGAAAAATTTTTAATAAAAAATTAAAATCGAATGAAAAGGTTTATTGGTTGAGAGTTGATGACAATATGAAAATACAAGCAGCAAATTATGGAGTAACCTACTAATGGGTGGAGTTGTAAAATCAGTAGCAAAAGTCGTTAAGAAAGTTGCTAAACCACTTAAAAAGATAGCACCAATAGCATTAGCTATCGCTGCACCTTATGCGTTAAGCGCAATGGCTCCAGCTATGTTCGGTGCGTCAGCATTAGGAGGCTTTGGACCTGCCTTAGCCGCTGGAGTTGGAAGTTTCGGTGGAACACTGATAAGTGGAGGTAGTTTTGGCGACGCCTTAAAATCAGGAATTATGGCCGGTGGACTAGCTGGCATAGGTGGAGTCTTAACAGGAAAAATGGGCCCTGCTGCACTAGCTGCTAAAAGAGCAACTGGAATTGCACATATGCCTGGTTGGGGGAAAATGCCTACGATTCCTCTAAGTCAAGCATCTACTTCTCCTTTTGGCGCTTATCAAGGAACTGATATTTTTAGTAAAACAGCACAACAAGGAATTGGTAACTTTATTAAACCTGCCGTTCAAACAGGTACTGGTGGCAACATTTTAAAAACTCTTACAGCAGGTAAATACAACCCATTAAAAATATTATCAAGTGCAAAAGGATTTATAGAAAAATACCCTAAAACATCAACCGGATTAGCCCTTACAGGAGGAGCATTGCTTGGATCAAAAGGAATGAAAGAGGAAGCTATACCAGACATAGGTATGGATGACTTCAAATCTGGAAAATCAACAAGAGATATTATGATGGGAAATCCATTTAAATACTTTAGTCAAAATTTAAATTGGCAGGATCCTCAAGGAGTAACACAAGGAGTTAAGTATGCGGGTGGAATACCGCAATTCGGTGTAAAAGAAGGTGGTATAATAAAAGCACAAGGAGGCGGTTTATTAAACGGACCAGGTACAGGAACATCAGATTCTATTAAAGGATTTATAGAAGGAGACGGAGGAGAAAAACAACCTGTCAGATTATCTAACAATGAATTTGTTGTTAAAGCTAATGCTGTTAAAAACTTAGGTGGAGGCAGCGTGAGAAACGGAGCTAAAAAATTATATGCCCTACAACGACAATGGGATAATATGGCAACAGCCTAGGAGGAACAATGGCAGAAACAACGATTACAGAACAAATAGTAAGAGAAGCACCCGATATAGAAGCTTACCGACTAGGGCTTATTGAAAGCGCTAAAGCTTTATCAGATGTAAAAAGAACTTTACCAACACAGCAAGTAGCTGCATTACCAACAGATATAACAGACGCTATGACTGCGGGCAGAGCCGGAGTAGGAGCTTTTCAACCCTACATAACCGCCGCAGGAGCTGGTTTAGGAGACGCTGCTACAACAGCAGGACTCGGAGTAACGCAGGCACAAGCAGCACAAACAGCTGCAGCAGGCGCTCCTGCAGCAATCCAAGCAGGAATGGTAGCTCCTACGCAAGCAGGACTTCAACAATTTATGAATCCTTATCAACAATCTGTGATCGATGAATCATTAGCAGAAATTAACAGACAAGGACAACTACAGGAACAACAAGTAGCCGCAGGCGCTGTTCAAGCAGGAGCTTTCGGTGGAGCTAGACACGGAGTTCAAGAAGCAGAGTTACAAAGAGGATTAACAGAAAGACGCAATCAAATCACTGCAAGTTTAAATCAACAAAATTACCAACAAGCAATGGGTGCTTTTGATGCTCAAAGAAGAAGAGAAATCGCAGGTGGTCAAGCACTAGGTCAGTTGGCACCAACGTTTGGAGCTCTTGCAGGTCAATTCGGTCAACTTGGTCAAATGCAAGCAGGCTTGGGTATGCAACAAGCGCAACTAGGTGGAGTGCAACAACAAATGGGAACCCAAGATGTTGATCTATTAACAAGAATGGGTCAATTGCAACAACAACAATCTCAAAAACAATTAGAAGCAACAAGACTAAATGAATTACAAAGTATCAGTGAGCCTTATGAACGTGTTGGATGGTTATCTGATATATATAAAGGTATCCCAACATCTCAGCAATCAATGACAAGACAAGTTGCTCCAAGCGTATCACCATTGATGCAAGCAGGAGCAGTTGGACTGGCTGGTTTAACTGGAGCAGCCGCAGCTCAAAGATTAGGATTATTTGGCGGTAAATAATAATGGCAGTAAAAGAATATATAGACGATACATATAACAGAGCGATGTTTAAGGATCGTCCTTCACAACCACAAACCATGGACCAAGGCCCTTCTGGTAATACTGGTATAATGGAAGGTTTTGAACAAACCGAAGAACAACAACAAGGTATGATTGATCAAGCGGAAGATTTAAATGGTCTTGTTGCTGCTACACGAGGCGCAGAGATACCTGAAGAAGAACTTCGTAAAGAAGCACAAGCAATAATGACTCAATCAATGGGGGAAGACAAAGCAACCGCAGTTGCTGCTTTAATATCTCCCGATATTCTAGTGGCGATGCAACCACTTATTCAAAGTATGTACGATGATTCAGGAATAAACTCTTTAATTGAAACAGAGGACGCAGCACCGCAAATGCAACAAGAAGCAGGAGTGCCTATGCAAGGTCCGCAAGCCGTTCCAGGAATGGCAGGAGGAGGTATTGTCAAACTAGCTAAAGGAGGAAGCTTAGATCTTTCGGATCCTTACAAATATTTAAGAGCACGAGAAGAACCAGACTGGGAAGCTGAACAAGAACGATTAACAAAAGCATACGAAGATATTGGAACCTCTGCTATGGATAAAAAACAATTACAAGGAATAATTCTAATGGATGTAGCAAAACAAATATTAAGTCTCGGTGCAAGAGGAGAAGGAACTGCTGTAGATAAATTTATAAAAGGAGCACAAAGCACTTCTGATTTAATACAACAATTATCCATATCGCAAGGAAAAATAAAAGGAGAGGAAAAAAGAGAAGCAAAAATAAAAGGATTAGAACAAACCGAAGAAAAAAGAAAAGAATTTATAGAAGAAGAGACCGAAAAAGAAAAATCTTTATTAAAATTAGGAAGTGAATTTCAAACGGTCTACAGTCCAAAAGACAGAGGAAATATTACCGTATCAAAAGCAGATATTATTCAAGCACCTAAAGGAGCTTATCTACCTAAAAAAACAAGAGGAAAGCTTGAAAAGGGTCGTTACAACTATGCCAACGATGCCTATGTTATAGCAGAAGCTGAGAATCTAAGAGCGCAAGGAAAAAATGCCGAAGCAGATAAACTAATAAATGATGCAAAAACTCTTAAAGATAAAATTGTGGATATAAAGTACGATGATCAAGACAGACTATGGGTTCCTGATTATGTAATTGGTGAAGATGGAGTAGCTAGAAGCAGAATTGACCCAGATACAGGAGTTATTGCATATAGAGAAGCCGACCCAGGAGCAATGCAGGTATTTACAGGAGCACAAATGGACATATCAGGTACACTGCCTCTTGAAGGTAAGGATTTAAATAAATTAACTACAAATTGGATAAAAAACAGATCAGGTATAGTTTTTATAGACAGAATATTGGCCTATGAAAAAGACAGACCTGGTAGATTAGGTTCTATTGGTAATTTAAGAAGAAGAGTACAAACTTTTACTCAAATACTTGGCAAAGACGCGTCTACACTTTTAACCGATGTAAAATCACAAGAACAATGGGGATTAGATGAAAGATTAAGATCAACTGATTTAGGAACAAGGGTTATAGCATTAGAAGAAAATCCTTTCATGAAAAAAATATTAGAAGGGACTTTTGAAGAAGGAACAAGGGAACACGAGCAACAACAAAGATTAAGAGATTACTTAATATTTAGTGATGCTCTACCAGATAAATATGGCCTATCCAAAGACCAAAAAGAAGCAAGAAAAAAAGAATTAATGGAAGAACATGGCCTATCACAGGAAACATATTTTACAGAAGAAATAACTAGGGATAAATTTGCAGATAGAAGTGAAGATGCAAAATTAGACGGAGAAAGAGCATACGGTGTTATAATGGGTAGTAATGAAGGTAAGATAGGTGACAATGAATTTGACCAACTTATGGGAGACAATGTAGATGAAGTATATAAAAACTTCCATTTCTACACTGCTGACTCAGATTTTGATAAAGCATTGCCTGAAATTAGAGCCATGCTTAAGAACATAGTCTATGCTATAGCTAGAACAAGAAAGCCTAATGGAAGATTAAATTTAAATGATGTACAAAATGCTGCTGAACCACTAACAGGTATTAAGTCCGTTGCAGATATGGAAGCAGTGTTAGGCATATTCAAACAAGAACTTGAAGCAGCCAATGAATCTTTAGCAGACACATTCTTTGCCGCAAGAGGCGGAACATCTGCGGGAAAAGAAGCTCATATTGAACATTTCTATGATCCAAACATGCCTGGTGGAATAAGACAACAAAGAAAAAAGAGCCTTGATAAATTTATGAGGGGTGAGACTACAGAAACAGAAAAACCAAGACTAAGAAGAAATGAAGAGGGTGAATGGGAGTTTAAATAAAAATGGCAGATAATTACAGAATATTTCCATGGGATTTAAAATATCCAATACATGCTTTTAATAAATTAAATCAAGCCGCTTATCCAGATGCTAATTTTGTCAATCATAGTGTTTTCTCAGGTACTAGAAAAGAAATGGTACCTATGGAAGGAGGAAAAGAAAAATTTCAACGATTGGAACCATCTGATAAGGGGGAAGGAACTCCTCGTATAGGTACAGGGCTTGTCTCTGAGTTAACAGGAGAACCTCCTCAAAGACTTGATATAATGACTCTTAATTTCCCAGTGGAAGATTCAAAAAACCTTACCGTAGACGAACAAAAAAGAATTGCAAATACTCTAAAAAAAATTGAAAAAGAACACCCTGATTTTAAAGATGCTGACTTTGACTACAGTAAGTTTAAAACCGAAATGAATACAGCGATAATGGATGAGTTTCATACAGAAGTATTCAAGGACCAGCAAAGACAAGAGCCATTCAAAGTTCTAGGACAATTATACCGAGAAAAGGGAAAAAATCTACGAGACTTCGCAAAATATACGGCGGATTATGCAACTCTTGTTGGGCCAGGACTTGATCAAGAATGGGGAGACATAAGAATTTTAAATGACGCAGACGCCGATTCACGAACAGGTGCTCGTGTCTTAAATTATGAAGAAAAACAAAGGATGAAAGAAAACTATGGCGGTATTTATGTGCCTCTTTCTACAGACCACTGGAAAGCCCTATGGTATGAAATGCTTCCTGGTCTACTTGACCAGAACACTTGGGCAGTGGCTGGTGGATTAGCGGCTGAAGGAGCTTATGAAACAATTGTTAAACCAAAATGGCTTAAGGCAGTAAAAAAACCTAGTATGCATCTAAAAAGAACTTTATTTGGAAAAAAGAAGGGAGCCTTAGAATCAGGAGAAGTATTTCTAAGACACGGACAAGGGAACAAAAAAACTTGGGCGCAGACTATGTCAGATAAATTTTGGTTAAGTGGAGAAGGACCAACAAGTTATCACCAAAGGTATAAACACACAAAAATATTCGGTATTGGAGCTGGTATGGCAATTGGTTTACATGAAATAGCTGAGCAAGGTTACCGTAACATGGCTGGAATTGCAAGATCAAAAGACGATTTACCCCCTCATGCTGCAATGTTTGCAGGCGCTGCCGAAAATAGTCTTTATGGTATGGGAGGACATTTTATAGGCGAGTTTTGGCGTGCTGGTTCACCTTGGATGAAAAGACTTATTCTAGGAGATCAATTTAAAGTTAAAAAACACTTAGACTTAGCAGACAAGTATAATATTTCACCTTCAATAGTGGCGCTTACAGATAAAATGTGGGTTGGAAAATACCCAACTGTTTTAGGTAAATTTCCTTTCATAGGAAGGCCTTTTAGAGACTATGTTGCAAAAGCTTACCCTAATATTCAGAAAGCACAGGATGAAGTATTCAATATGTTATCGCCTAATGCACATAAATTAATAATCTCTGGTAATATAGCTAAATTAGCAAAAACCAATAGTCAAAACATTGCTAAATTATCACAAGGACATTATCAATCATTTCTTCAACAAGCAAGAAACATAAAACACGATCAATTAAAAAGATTTATTCCTACTACAAACACCAAAGCACATTCTAAAAAGGTATTAGAGGAACTTGATGAAATGCCTTCATTTTTTGACTATGAAGGAGGAAAAATGTCTCCTAAAAATGATGAAATGCTTAACCTGATAAAAGGCTTAAGAAACCTAGATGATCGCATGGGCATCGTTGAATATGTTCAAATGAAAAAATGGTTACACAGTATATCTGCAGGAGGAGGTTTAAATCGTAGATCAGAAGAATTATTAAACGGTGTACTAATTAATTTAGAAAGAGATATTGGAAAAATTAATAAAACATATATAGAAGATTTTGCAAAACAGGTATATAGAACTAACCCAGAACTTGCAGAGCACGTATACAGACAAAAAGTAAGACTACCCGATGGCCAAATGCAAATAAGAGAATTAAAAGGACTAAGTGCAGTCACTGCACAACTGGATGATGTTTATGCCTCAGGAGCAACAGCCTCAAGATTAGATGGGCATGCTTTAGAAAAAGTAAAAATGCCAGGAAAGAAAGCATTCGAAGCATATGACTTAGGAAAAGGCTCTGACATGAATGAAATGATAGCAAAAATTAATCATCTTCCTGAAGATAAATTTTACGATGAATTATATAAAGTTTTTCTAAACCCTAAAGTTCAATCTCCAATGGGCATACGTCAATTAAGACTAAGATTAGGAAAAGGCACAGAAGGAGCAGAGGGAATGAAGATGTTATTGAGAAGAAGAATAAAGGACGCTCAAGATTTAGCTATCAAACCAGCGGAACTTCAAGAAAGAGTAATATCTAAAAAAATGTTTGGTAGAGGTAAGTCCGTAGGGGAAGAACTTAAAATATTTGATACAAATAAGTTTATTGAAGAATTAGGATTAAACACTCCTTCAGGCAGAGCTTCTTTTCAGCAAATGCTAATCGACTCTCAACCATCAAAATTAATAGGGCGAGATAAAGATTTAGTAAAACAAGCTTTAAAAAAGGCAAAACCCATAAAAGATTTAAAACTAGGTGAAATTAAACCAGGAATGACTTATGAACAATGGTTTAAAGATATAGATGAGATGCTTGAAGTAATCGACAAAGTAAATCAAGTAGCTGTAGAAGATGGATCTAAATTTATACAAAGAAGAGCGGTATTCAGTGGAGCACAAGCAATTGGTTCCGGAGTATTTGTTGGCTCTCAGTTAGGAAATAACGGTATACTGGCTCCTGCAGTGTTTGCATTGATAGCGAGAGCATTTGGAGATATTTTAACAGATCCAGCTAAAGTAAGAACTTGGGTTAAAGCAACAACCGCAGATAACAGAACTGCTATAGAGCTTTTTAAGGAGCAGGCATTTACAAGATCATTTGCTGAACTGTTAAAATCTGGATTACCTGGAACACCTGGAAGTGTCTTTGACGAATTAGAAGGATCCATAACGAACATAGCAAAAGGAATAAAAAAAAATGACAGATTAGAGGGAGCTAGATATAGGGAAATACAGGAAGAATTAAGAAAAATAGAAAAATATTTTTGGGAAACTGAAACACCTCGTCAAGAGACAGACAAGGAGGTTAAAAACTACTTAAAGGAAAAAATACCTTATGACACAGACAGACATACTCAATTATCTCAAGTACAAAGAATTCCTGATAGTAGGCCTGTTCTAACAGAGCCTTTTAGAGAAGGAGAAGATTTAAAAGTAAGACCTAAAACAACTCCAATGGGCGAACAAAGACCTTTTTATCCTAAAACACCAGAAACCCCTCCTGTTTTAAGAGGAGCAACAGGACAATCAAGCATAGCTCCTGGTACTTATTCAGCGTTGTTTCCACAAGACACGCTTGGGACAGGTATATCACAACAAAGGCAAATGGCCCAAGGACCACAAAGAACAAGTTTAATGGCTAGCGGTGGAATTGCTCTAGCAACCCCTGCGGCTCAATTATCTGGAAAAGTATTTGAAAACCAAGCAGCTAAAAATATAATGTCAACTTTTTATGGAACACCGCTGCAACAAACAGTACAAAATATGTTATTAACAGGCACTGCTAAAGAAGGAGACCCTAGACCAGAAGGACAAGTAAAATTATCAACATTATACGATCCACAAGGAAAGTGGATAGGAAAAGGACCAGAACCTACAGGTGTATCAGCACCAGCAGGACAAGAAGCATGGTTTACTCCAGGTGAACAAATAAAAGCACCCCATAGTGCATCAGCCATTTCTGGAATGCAGTGGTCTGATTTAGTAAGACACGGGTACGACCCATGGTCAAGAAGATATCCAGGAGCAGGTACATATAAACCAGGTACAATCGCTTATGAATCTTTTGATCCTGTTAGTACATCTGCTAGCGCTATAACCCAACAAGATCCGTCAAGATATAGAGTAGCTGGTCTTAAGGAAGGTGGTATTTTATCAACAAGAAGTGCAAAACAAATGGTGGCATAATGAAAAAAAAACAAGACATATTAGATAAACTAGGACCGATTGAAAGATTAGCCCTTCATGAAAAAGAGTGTAAGGCTAGGTGGGAGCAAACTGAAAAAAGAATGAGAATGGTAGAACACGCCGTTCAATCAAATACAAAAGCAATGCAAGAATTAAAACTTACAATTGCTTCAAGTAAACAGGGCCTTAAATTTCTAGGTGCAATACTAGCAGTAGGCGGAAGTGTAGCAGGTATGATTTATTATTTATTAAAGATTATTGGTAGAGGAAGTTAAAATGATAAAACAATTTATACTTAATCTTAATAAAATTAGAAAATTTGCACATACAGAAGGAGGCAGAAAAGTAATTACCTTTATTAAAAAAAGAAAAAAGGCAAAGCAAAATATTCCCGTAGAAAATGAAAAAGTCATGCAGGATGCATTAAATAAAGGATGGGAGCCAGTATCTCGTAAAGAAGCAGCAGAGCATTTTAGTAAAATAAAAACAAAAGGTAAACCTTCTCCAGGCAGTGGTTATAAAAGAACACCTAGAGCAGAAAATCCGGAAGAAACGAAACAATTACATGGCATTGCGAAAAAGAGAAAAGAAAAATTTAAAAAGGGAGGTATTTTAACTTCTAAAGGAAGAAATATTTCAGCACTGAAAAGGAAGAAAAAAAAATACTACGAATACAAAGATTGGCGTAAGAAAAATTGGCAAAAACTTAAAAAAACAACAAAAAAACTAGCGTTTAAATATTCAGAACCTGATAAAATGAGAAAAATAGGAAAGATTGCTAAATATACATACAGAGGTGCAAGAATCGGAAGTAAAGGAGCTCTTTCCTTTAATCCAATTGCAGTAGCCGCAACTGAACCATTATGGGATCCTGCCGAAAAAGCTATTAAAAAAGTCTGGGACAAGACAACTAAAAAATACGTAGCAAAAAAAATAGCGCCTGTTCGACACATGACTAGACTTAAAAAAGGAGGCCTTGTTAAACCTAAAAGTGTTAGAATAGCAACTAGAGGTTGGGGTAAGGTGATAAAATAATGGTTTTAAAAAAAATAAAAAAAATTAAAGAAATAATGTCTTATGTCGGTAAAAAAGTTCATAAGAAAAAACCAGTTGTTAAGAAACCAGTTACTAAAAAAAGCACAAATCCATATAGTTTAGCTGACTGGAAACAAGGGATAAAACATAAAGGTAAAGGATACAGCAGAGGCGGAGCAATCAAGAAGGTACTTAAGATTATTGTTGATACTAAAGGAAGAGCAAAGGTTAAAGAATCAGTTTTGTATAAAGATAGAAGAAGACCTAAAGCATTAGAAGCTGCTGCTAAACAAGCAAAGGAACGAGGCGAAAAAGAATTAGAAGATTTTATCAAGGATCTTAATCCAAAGAAATTTCAATCAGGCGGTCTTGTAAAACCAAAGAGCGTAAGAATAGCTAAACGTGGTTGGGGGAAGGTGATAAAATAATGGTTAAGAAATATATTGGTAAAAAAATTATAAATCTTGCTAGATATAAAAATAAAAAAAGAAAAAAAGCGGTAAGAGATACTTGGGACAAACTAGAAAGAATGTCTGGTATAGAACCAAAGAAAAAACTAAGTCCTTTCGATAAATACATGAGAAAAGAATATAAAAAATTTTCAAAAGAGTATAATAAAAAACAAAAGTATCTCAAAAAACAAGCAAAAGATCCACATATCAAAGAGCTTCAAAAGTCTTTAAGCCTAGATGAGCACAAAAGAAAAAAATACAAACCTTTTACAAAAGAACATCTAGCAACTTATCACAAACTTGAAAAAAGAAGTGATATATTAAAACCGAAAAAGATTAAAAGAAAAAAGGGAGAAATCAATATCATTGCACTTCCACCGAGAAAAAAAATGACAGGCGGACTAATTAATCCAGTAATTAAAGGAGCCATTAAAAGATTAAAGAAAAAAGGAAAATGGCCTACTAAATCACCCTATGCGAAGGAATACAAAGAATCAAAGAAAACTAAAACTACGGTTAGATATTTAGGTAAAAAACGAACGAATGTACCGAAGTACAAAATACCTGTATTTTCCAAACAGCACCATTCCAGAAGTAAATACGAAAAAAAAATGTGGGCAAAAATGAAGAAACCAGCTTTAAAAGAAAAAAAAGCACAAAGAATTGGAGGCGAACTAATAACAAAAACAAAGATAATACCAAAAATACTCCGTCAAATAACCAAACCAGCAGATGATTATGCTGATTTTATGGATGATCATAGATTTCCAAAACACAAAAAGCTATTGTCACGCTTTTCTAAACACGTGGTTGGATTAAAAGCCCCTTCTAAAAGATTAAACAAAGCTAGACAAGCAATTAACAAATTATTCCGCTATCGCCAACAACAGCAAATAAAACAATCAGAAATAATGAGAAGCGGAGCGAGAAAGGCCGCGGCGGGAAAAGGACTCTCACCAAAAGAAATTGAAGAAATCTTGCCTAAATCTTTAAGAAAGCCAATGAAATTTAAACAACATCCACAACTTAGACAAGGCGGACTAATAAAACCAAAACTCATAAAACTAGCTAAAAGAGGTTGGGGTAAGATTATACGCTAATGGGTAAAAAACTTCTTATTAAAAAAGCGTTGAAACACAGGCGCGAGTACGTGAGAAAATATCAACAGCAACCTCATGTAAAAGAACGGCTAAAAGAATACAAGAAAAAATATGCACAATCTCCTGCTGGAAAAGAAAGAACTAAAAAATATCAACAGCAACCTCATGTAAAAGAACAGAGAAAAGAATACAAGAAAAAATATGCGCAATCTCCTGCTGGAAAAGAACAGAGAAAAAAATACGCAAAAAAATATCGACAGCTACCTCATGTAAAAAAAAAGCATAATGAAGAACAAAAGAAATTTTATATTAGAAAGAAAACAAAACAAAATATAGATCAAGTAATTTCAGGTCCCTTCGGCACGATCATCCAGAAAAGCACAGGCGGACTAATAAAACCAAAAATTATAAAACTAGCTAAAAGAGGTTGGGGTAAGATTATACGCTAAAATAGGGGGTACCTAGGATACCCAGGTGACCTAAATTACGCGTCAGTGAGCCTTATATCGATAAAAATTTTCCCAAAAATAACCTAAATCCACGATTTTAATTCTTCCCCCATAATCTCTTTTGCTATATTAATTTTACTTTTTAACGCCTTAATAATTTTTTCATCCACTGTTTTCTCAGCAACAATATCCACGTAAAGCACTTTATTCGTTTGTCCTATCCTGTGAGCTCGATCTTCTGACTGCAGTCTTATTTCTAAGTCATAACCATTGCTATAGTAGATAACGGTATTAGCAGCAGTTAGTGTTATACCTCGACCACCTGTCTGCGGATTACCTATTAAAAATCTTAGAGGAGACTTCTTGTCCTGAAATCTTTCAATCAGTGTCATTCTTTTTTTATCAGGAGTGTCACCAAATAATGTATCAGTGCTCAATTCTCCGTATTTTTCTCTTAAGATATCTTTTAAACTTAAAATATTGTGTCTATAGGTACACCAAATAATAGCCTTGCCCTCTGTTTCATCCAACACACTTAAAAGTTCCTGCACTCTTGTGTTCTCAACATCTATTATACGTCCTTCATCTGTTTTCATAAAACCACAGATGATTTGATGTAATCTCATTATTTGTGTTAATATATTAAAACTTGTCATTGTTCTCCCCTTAAGTTCAGCAAGAGCAAAACGTTTCATTTGAAGGTATAATTTCTTTTGTTGTTCTGTCAACTGAATTACACGTGTAGTGTATATTTTATCTGGTAGATCTAAACAATCCTGTTTTAATACTCTGTAAGAAAACTTCTTTAATGTCTTTTCTAATTCATCTAAATTTCTATAACCAATAACATGATTATATTCATGAAATCCTCCCGCTCCTTTTCTTCGAATAGTATTTGCATATCTTCCCTGAAATGCATAAAAAGAAGAATAACCAAGTAAATCCGGATCTAAAAAATTACACTGTGTAAATAAGTCCATTGGGTTTTTAGTAATAGGCATACCAGTTAATATTCTTCTACACTTTGCGTGTTCTCTTAAAGCTAAAACAGTTTTAGTTCTTTTGGCTTTATGGTTTTTAATCGTGGTTGACTCATCTATTGCAAGTAAAACTTTATTACATTTTAAAAATTTATCTGCAAACATAGCGCCTTTTTTAGTGCTAAGTGCTTCAACATTCATTAAAACTATCTTCAGTCTTTCTTGCGGTGTTAAACAATTTTCAATTATTTCTTGTTGTGTTTTAGTCGTTGTTGCTTGCCACACACCTATGAAAGGCTCTATGTGGTCTGGTAAATGTATTGGTATTTCCAGTTTTTCCCAATTACGATACACACTTTTGGGTGCAACTATTAAGGCAGAATTAATGGCACCTTTATCATAAAGCATTGCAATATTATCAAGCAATACTTTAGATTTACCTGTTCCCATTTCCATGAAATAGGCGTAATTCACCTTTTTCCAAGACATATCCAATGCCTTAAGCTGATGCTCATACGGTTTAGTTTTAAACTTGTAGTCCATAATAAAATTTTATATACTTTCTAGTTGACTTATAATATAGTACTATTATATTTGAAAAGCAAGAGAGAATAGCATGGCAACAGTATATGTAATACAAGAAAGTCCTGGTAAGAATATCTTAAGTGCTGAAAAGTACGGAGAATTAAAGGTGTGTTTACCTGAAAATAGGCAGATAGTTTTATCACCTGGGCCTACTGTGTTCAAATTAAAAAAGATCCTTAAAGATTATTGTGATGACGATTTTCTCTTAATGATGGGAGATCCATCAATTATAGGAGTTGCTTGTGCCATTGTGGCACAAAACAATGTTGGTCGCTTCAGTGTATTGAAATGGGACCGACAGGAAGCAAAATATTATCCTATTAAATTTAATTTAAATGAAAAAGGAGAACTCGATGACAATTAATTTTGAAAAAGATGCAGAAAACTTTACCAAGATTGATCAAGGTAAAGTAAAAGACTTATCTGGTTTATGTGATAAGAAATTAGATATTGATATTAAAATTGCTAATGCAAAAAACTCTCTTAAAGAATTAGAAGAGACGGAAAGAAAACTATCACAAGAACTAATACCAGAAGCTCTACAAGAAGCAGGTGTTTCCTCTTTAACCTTAAAGAATGGTTCAAAGGTTGAAATTAGAGTGAAATATGCTGCAAGGATTCCAGAAAAACACAAGGAAGAGGCTTTCGGATGGCTTAAAGAGCACGGACATGACGATATTATAAAAAACGAAGTAATCATTCGTTTTGGACGTGGTGAAGAAGATAAAGCCAATGAACTTGTAAAAGAATTAGATGGTAAGGGTCTATCGCCCGATCAAAAAAGGCGCGTAGAACCAATGACCATAAAAGGATTTGTCCGAGAGCAAATTGAAAAAGGAGTAAATTTGCCACAAGACAAATTTGGTGTCTATACTTTTTACGACACCAAGATTATAAAACCATAAACCAATAGGAGGTTAAACATGGCTCAAGAACAAAAGACCACGAACCAAGGCTCAAATTCTTTAGCAAAAGCCAAAGGCACTTTACCAGCAATCGATGATGCTGTAATGGAGGCCGATGCGAGAGGAGGTTTTGAAGAGGTTCACGGTAGGGATGATTTAGCTATCCCATTTATCGTGCCACTTTCACATTCAAGTCCCGAAACTATCAAGAACAAAGCGGAACACATTGAGGGTGCAAAGGCTGGTATGATACTTAATAAAGTAACTAAAGAACTGTATGAAGGAGAGGAAGGCATATCTGTAATTCCTGTGTATTTCCAAAAACAGTTTGTCGAATGGGCTGATAGAGGAACAGGAAGTAAAGCACCTGTTAATATCCATCCAGCCACAAGTGATGTTTTAACAAAAGCCACTCGTGACAAGGATGGTAAATTCCGTCTTCAAAACGGAAACTATATAGAAGATACACGTAATCACTTTGTAGTTTTAGTTAAAAAAGACGGATCTGCCGAAACTGCCATTGTTTCTATGAAAGGCTCACAATTAAAAAAGAGTCGCAGATGGAACACCATGGCAATGGGGCAAAAACTCAAAGGCTCTAACGGCCATTACACAGCGCCCTTGTGGGCTTTTCAATATCAATTAACAACCGTCAGTGAATCCAATGATAAAGGAAACTGGACTGGTTGGGAAATTGCAATTGGGAAAAAAACACAAGACCCATCTTTATATGCACAAGCGAAAGCGTTTTATTCTGCTGTTTCAAAGGGTGAAGTAAAAGCGCAACCTGTAGTTGAAGAAGATAAATCTTCTGATAAGACTACAAAAAGTGATGAAGAGATCCCTTTTTAGGGTGTTTTTTGTGTCAAACAAAAACTTTAGCCCTACGGACAATTATGCGAGTAGGGCTTGCTTTTTATTTTTAGGAGTTACATGGAAGAATTTAAAAAAATATTTGAAGGATTGGATCACGCCCATGGGGTGTATATCCCAGGTGATGTTAAACTCAATGGAAAACTAGGCGGAAAGTCGTTTATTAAGAAAGAAGAAATAACTGACGAATTATGGGAAACTCATTTAAAGGGCCAAGGACACGGGCTAGGAATTATCCCAATAAATAAAGAGAACGACTGTCGTTGGGGCTGTATAGATATTGATGTTTATACAGGGTTTGCTCACAAAACTTTACTATCAAAACTTAAAAATAAAAAACTACCCTTAATTATTTGTCGATCTAAAAGCGGAGGAGCACATTGTTTTTTGTTTACCAAAGAATTTGTATCAGCAAAACTGATGCAATTTAAATTAAAAGAAATAGCTGCTTACCTTGGATATGCTGAATCAGAAATTTTTCCTAAACAAATTGAAATAAATGTAAACAGAGGAGATACCGGTAATTTTTTGAATCTTCCTTATTACGGAGGGGACGATACCACTCGATACGCCTTTTTAGACAATGGCAATACTGCAACCTTAAAAGAATTTATTGAATTAGTAAAAGAAAAAAGTTTAACAATAGATGATTTACGAGATATAAAAATAACTCCTGAAAAAGATGGTTTGGAAAATTTTCCTCCTTGTCTACAAATACTATGTAAACTTGGTATACCAGAAGGAAACAGAAATAATTTTTTATACAATATGGGGGTTGCCTTAAAAAAGAAAGATGCTGAAAACTGGGAAAATGAATTAGAAAATGTAAACCGAAAATATAATAATCCTCCTTTAAACGCCACGGATGTCATAAAAATCGTTAATTCTTTAAAAAAAAAAGACTACAAATTTACATGCAGAGATCAGCCAATAGTAAATCATTGTAATTCTGTTGTATGTAAAACACGTAAATATGGAATAGGAGATGATTACACCCCTGAATTTAATGGTTTAAGAAAATTATTAACAGATCCTCCTTTATGGTTTTTAAATGTAGGAGGGTTAAGCATACGATTTACTACAGAAGAATTACTACAGCAACCAAAGTTTCAAAAAGTTTGTACAGAGCATCTTGATAATTGTCCTCTAGATATGACAAAACGAGATTGGACCATTCGAGTGAATACTTGGCTTTCAGAAGTGGAACATGTTGCAGCGGATGATGACGCTGGTGACTTCGGGGAATTTAGAGACCACTTAGAAGATTTTTGTGTAAACCGTGCAAAAGCATTAGATAGAGCTGAAATACAGGTAGGAAAGCCTTACACAGAAGGCGATAAGACATTTTTTCAATTAAAGCATCTACAAGAGTATTTAAGAAGAAAGAACTTTAAAAAAGGAAGAAATATCATTACTGCGTGGTTAAAAGACTTGAAAGCAGAGACCAAACAGTTGTATATTACTAAGAATAAAAACTTGAGAGTTATACAAATTAATTCTTATACAGACCCAAAATTTAATGAAATAAAAGAAACAGGAGACAAAGAACCATTTTAATGAACAAACCATTACAAATAATATCACTTGGAGCAGGAGTTCAATCTACAGCCTTAATGATAATGGCTGAAAGAGGCGAAATAACTCCTAAACCCGATTTTGCTATTTTCTCAGACACTCAAACTGAATTACAAGAAACATACGACCATATCGAAAAATTAAAAAAGATGATAAGTTTTCCAATTATAACAGTAACAGCAGGAAACATTGAAACCGATTTTTTAGAAGCTGTAAATATGAATGACCACAGATCTTTGGTTGGAAGAACAGCTACACCGCCTTTTCATACCAAGTATAATGGTGGAAAAGGTTTATTATTTAGACAATGCACCAGAGATTATAAAATCCATCCTATTCAGGCAAAAATTAAAAATATGTTGGGATATAAAAAAGGTCAAAAAATGCCTAAGGATGTTATTCAAGCTGTAATTTGGATGGGCATATCCTATGATGAAATTCAGAGAATGAAAGATGCTAGGGTTCATTGGATTAAACATACATTCCCTTTGATAGATAGAAAAATAACAAGGCAACAGTGTTTAGAATATTATGATAAATTAAAACTAGAGAGACCTGTTAAATCATCTTGCTATTTTTGTCCCTATAAGAGCAATGCACAGTGGAAACACCACAAAGACAATCAACCAGAATTATGGGATAAATTAGTGAAATTTGATGAAGCAATACGACATGGATTAAATACAACTAGAAGCGTGGGTAGAGATGGTAAGCCTATCAAAGAAGCTAAAATATATGTGCATGGCTCTTGCAAACCATTAAAAGATGTTGACTTTGATAAAAAATCTGATCAAGGAAAATTTAGTTTTATGGATGAATGTGAAGGTATGTGTGGGGTATAATAGAACCATTGTAGAGGGACCGCCAGGAACAGGAAAAACAACATTTTTACTAGATCAAGTAGATAATTTATTAAAACAGAATATTGACATTGAAAGCATAGGGTTTTTTTCTTTTACAAAAAAAGCAGCTCAAGAAGCAAGAACAAGAGCTATTAAAAAATTTAATCTTAACCCTGAAAAATTTCGTTATTTTCAAACATTACACAGTCTAGCGCACAGTATAGCTAAGGGCGGGCCAAACAAGTTTTTTGATGAAGAAGAACAAAAATTATTTTGCATCAAAAACAACCTGTCATATAAACCAGGAGACACCTCCGTAAACACCATGCATGGTAGTTCTATAATAAATTTAATTAATCGAGCTAAAAACAGAATGATTAGTCTCGAAAAACAATATCATGATACCTGTCCTCCTTATCCTTATCCTTATTTAAAACGAGTTTGTGCTACTTATGAAACATATAAAAAAAAAGAAAACTTTTTTGATCATGCTGATTCTATAATTAATTTCAATTTTTTACAAGATACTCCTATACTCAAAGCACTTTTTATAGATGAAGCGCAAGATTTAAACAATTTACAATGTGAAATGACAACACTAATGGAAAAAACAGCAGAACATACGTGGTATGCTGGTGATGATGATCAAGCAATCTATAAATGGAGCGGAGCAAACCCCTATTTTTTTATTAAACTAACGGGTAATGTTGTTAAATTAACCAAATCGCACAGAGTTCCAAAGGCAATAGCAAAACTTGCAAAAGAAATTCTTCCTAGAATTAAAACTAGACGTAACAAGGATTGGTATTCTAAGGCAGAAGAAGGATCTGTGCACCGACACATGTATTTCTCTACTCTTCCTATAATAGAAGAATTAGAAAAAGACAAGAAAACTGACCAGAAGACGACCTGTTGGTATATTCTTTCTAGAAATGGGTACCAATTAGATCCGGTTAAAGCATATTTAAAGAGTGAAGGTGTTTGGTATGGTAATGCCACTAAAGAAAAAGGTGGTTCTGTTCCCGCCGTTGGCCAGAGAAAAATAAACGCGATATATATCTGGGAAGGATTAAAAAAAGGAAAAAAATTAAATTTCGAAGAAGTAGAAAATTTGTATGAATTTATCAGGTCTTTGTCAAAAAACTCTCCCGAAGACAATGGAATTACTTGGGGCTACAAGTCATATAAAACCTTTGATCAAAATGATACAGAAAAAACATATAATTATGATGAATTAGTTGAAAAACATGGTTTAAAAGTTAATATAAAATATAATTGGTATGAAATATTACAACAACTCACTAATATTGAAATTGAATATATTAGAGCTTGCCGAAGAAGAGGGGAAAAATTAATGAGTACACCGAGAGTAATTTTATCCACAATTCATTCTATAAAAGGAGGCGAAGCAGACCACGTTGCTTTGTTTACAGAAATAAATCAAATACAACATGACTCTATAATGCGAGGGGATGATGATGAGCATAGAGTTTTTTATGTTGCTTTAACACGTGCGAAAAAATCATTACATTTATTGGAATCAGAAAAACAATGGGCGTATCAGATATAATATCACAACAAATAAATAAACATATCGATGAAAGTATTCTCAACAAACACGAAAAAATTGAACGTGGTAATAAAAGACCTTACCTAGGTGCAAGTATAATTGGTAGACCTTGTGCTAGACAAATTCAATATATGTGGAAGAGTATTGGAGTAGATCAAGGAAAAGGTTTTCCACCTAAAATTCTTAGAACATTTAAAATAGGTGATGTATTTGAAGAATTATTAATTGATTATCTTTGGGACGCGGGTTTTCAAATTCAAACCAAAAATGCAAAAGGAGCTCAATTTGGATTTACCTATTACAGTGGACAAATAAGGGGCCATGTTGATGGTATTATAAAAGAGGGACCGAAAGATTGTGGACCCTATCCGCGGCTTTGGGAATGTAAAAGTATGAATGATAAAAAGTTTTTTGAATTTGAAAATCAAGGGGTAAAACGCTCACATCCTGTCTACTATTATCAAATGCAGATATATATGGATCAATTAAAACTAACAACCAACCCAGGTATTTTAACTGCAATGAATAAAGATAACAGTAGAATTGTTCACGAAGCGGTACCATATAATGAAACAGAAGCTAAAAAAATACTAAATAGAGCTATAGAAATTATTAACAAAACAGAAAGGAAATTACCTATGCCACGTATATCCAAATACAGAGATCATTTCGAATGTAGATATTGTTCGTGGCAAGATAGATGTTGGAGTCATGAATGATCCATATAAAAAACAAGTTGGCGGTAAACACTATAAAGTGTGGAAAAAGCAGCCAGTAAAGTTTATCAGAGCAAATAAACTTGAGTTTATATTTGGAGTAATGATTAAATATATTATGCGAGTAGCGAGCAACACAACCAATGTTGAAAAAAAGATACAAGACCTAGATAAAATAATTCATTACGCAGAGATAGAAAAAGAAGAATTAGAAAACGAAAAACACATGGATAATGTTGCCAATAACTCTCCGCACGAGGGTCAATAAAAAGAATGATTGTACAAACACCTTTATTTAAACCACAAACAGAATGGGTTCCTCCCCAAAAATTCCCTAATCTAAAGGAATCTAAAATGATAACTGTGGATATAGAAACTTGCGACGAAGAATTAAAAGTTAAAGGCCCAGGTTGGCCCACAGGTAATGGTTTTATCACAGGAGTGGCTGTCAGTTCTGAAGATTTTGTAGGCTACTATCCTGTTGCTCATCAAGGCGGTGGAAATTTAGATAAGAAAAAAGTATTTTCATGGCTCAAGGATATATTGGCTCTTCCTTGTCCTAAACTGTTTCACAATGCAACTTACGATGTAGGATGGCTAGAGGCTAGTGGCTTTAAAGTAAACGGACGTATAAACGATACCATGCTAGCAGCCGCTTTGATTGACGAAAATAGATTCTCATATACCTTGAATGCTTTGTCAAAAGATTATCTTAACGAATACAAAAGTGAAGCTTTATTACGAGACGCGGCCAAAGACTGGAACATAGACCCAAAAAAAGAAATGTGGAAGTTACCTTCTGCCTTTGTGGGTGAATACGCTGAACAAGATGTTATTTTAACATCCAAACTATGGGATTTATTTAATGTTGAAATTGACCGACAATCTTTATCAGACATCTATAATCTAGAATTAGACTTACTACCCCTGTTGCTGGAAATGACAAAACGAGGGGTTCGAGTTGATATAGAAAAGGCAAAGCGACTAGAGAAAGAATTTAAAAAAGAAGAAGAATCATTGTTGCATGTTGTTAAAAGAGCAACAGGAATAGACGTAGAAATATGGGCAGCAGCTTCTGTTGCAAAGGTATTTGATCAAATGAAACTAGACTACCCAAGAACCCTCAAAAGCAAACAGCCTTCTTTTACCAAAAACTTTTTATTGAACCATGAAAATCCTTTAGCTCAGCAAATAGTAAGAGCTAGAGAAATAAACAAGGCAAGGACAACCTTTATTGAAACTATATATAAACACTCACATAAAGGCAGAATCCATGCTCATATTCATCAAATGAGATCAGAGGCTGGAGGCACGGTTACTGGGCGATTTTCCTATTCTAATCCTAATCTTCAGCAGATTCCTGCAAGAAACAAGAACCTCGGACCACGGATCCGAAGCATCTTCATACCAGAAAAAGATCATAAATGGGGAGTATTTGACTTCAATCAACAAGAACCTAGATTAGTGGCTCACTACGCACGGCTCACGGACCAGTTTAAATCAGATGAAATTATTGAGGCTTATGACGACCCTCGCACTGATTTCCATCAATTAGTAGCAGATATGGCTAAAATTCCTCGAAAACAAGCAAAAACAATTAACTTAGGTTTATTTTACGGAATGGGTAAAAATAAACTACAAGCGGAATTGGGTATATCTAAAGAAGAAGCAGAAAAATTATTTAATAATTATCATAAAAGAGTTCCTTTTGTAAAATCACTAGCTTCTGCTGTGACCAAACGAGCTGGAGATAAAGGAAAAATACGGACACTGAAAGGAAGACTATGTAGGTTTGACTTATGGGAACCCAATGAATTTGGTATACACAGGGCTCTGCCTTACGAACAAGCTTTACATGAATGGGCTGGAGGAGAAAACGGTGTTTACTACCATAGAATAAGAAGAGCCTTTACATATAAAGCATTAAATAGGTTGATTCAAGGGAGTGCTGCGGATCAAACTAAAAAAGTTATGGTAAATTTATATAAAGAAGGGTTTATTCCGCATATACAGATACATGATGAACTAGACATATCTATAAAAAATGAAAAAGATGTTGATAAGATCATAGAAATTATGCAAAATAGCATTAAATTAGAAGTTCCAACTTTGGTTGACGTAGAAATAGGGCCTAGTTGGGGCGAAACTTACGAAAGGAAGAAATAATGAAGTTTATCTTGTTGACTTGGGTCGGAATGAACCTGTATTATGTAGATACATACTCAAATATAGAAGAATGTATAAGTAAAGCAGAATTATTATTTAAAAATGAGATTAAAGCTGAATACATGTGCGCTCCTAATAACCATATGAATCAAACCAGAGGCGTTAAAGGACTGTTTGATAAAAGTATGTTAAAAAGTAGGCAGAAAAAATGAAAATATTAATTATTATATCACTCCTTGTCTTGGCAAGTTGCTCTGGTTATACAGCAGCGTCTTTATCTTCAAATATTATTACATATAGCACTACAGGCAAAACAAACGCGGATCATGTAGTTTCAATGTTATTACAAAAAGATTGTAAAATGTTTCGAATGATTAAACATAAAAGAATGTGTGTTGTTAAATGACAATAGAATTAAAAAAACTTAGCCAAACAATATCCAAAGCCTATGATGTCCATCCCAAATTTGCAGAAGATATGAATCGTTATCTAGAACAATATGCAGAATATTATTTTAAAATTTTTGAACAAGAATGGCAGCCAAAGAACAAAAAAAAATAAAAAAAGAAAAACCTAACATGCAATGTTCCGCCCAGTGGTTTAAATTATTTCCTGAATTAGGTTTAAAAGTAGAAATACCAAAAAATTTTATTGAAGAATTAATTAAGATCACTGACAAAATTTTAAAAGATCCCGATAGAGTAGATCATTCTAAAAACCTTGCGGGATTTATGAAAAAAGGACAACAAATAGCCTTACCTTTAAACTACAACAAAAAAATCATTGAATTTCAAAATTTAATAAAAAATTGTTCTACTAAATTAATACAGGAAACAGCTCAATTTGATTCTAATGGAATTAATTTATGGCACGATTTTGATATAGAAATAATTAATATGTGGGTAGTAGATCAACGAGAACACGATTATAATCGTGAACACACCCATGGAGGTACTATATCGGGAATTTTGTATTTAAAAGTTCCAGAACAAATAAATGAAAAAAATGAACCACATGGTTGGTTATCTTTTGGAGGCCCTTGGCAATACAGGCCAGAAGACTTATCATTTAAAATGAATGAACTAATACTTCCAAAAGAGGGAAATATGTACTTTTTTAGATCACAACTTCCTCACCAAGTTTATCCTTTTCAAGGAGATGGCGAGAGAAGATCTGTAGCTTTCAATTTAAGAGCAAAACCAAAAGGAAAATTCTTTGATTACTAAAAATGCCTCTTTTTTTAATCACAGGGCCTTTATTCTTGATTTAAGGTATTTTTATACATTAAAACTTAAAAAACACGCTCAGCATGCCTTAAACTTCGAAAAATTCTTCTAGACTTGTTCTTGACAGTGCTTTTTCTCTTTTTTCACACTTTTTTTGATATTCTTGAAAAACTCCAATTTCATCTTCTTCCGACATGTCACACCAGTAGCACTTTTTGCCCTGAAGGACCTTACTAAATCCATTTACAGAACAATCATGCGCCCATCTGTATTTTTTAAGTTTTGCTTTCTCTTGAAAAAAGTTGATTATTTTAGCCATAATGCGATATAATAGCATAATGCTTAGTTTTATAACAACAAATTTCATTTTGGAATTTTTAGCATCCATAGCCGCAATTATTACAGTGTGGGTTTATGGCAATAAAAACAATCGAGCTCCTGTCATAGGTATAATAGGTCAGATGTTTTGGTGGGCTTTGACTTTGTATGGTGAACTATGGGGCCTTATTCCACTTAATGTCATAATGCTCATAGTCCACATCAGAAATTATTTTCATATGAAACGCCTTGACTTTATTAAAAGAAACCTTTAAATATAAGTTATTATATGATTATTAACAATAACTCTGAAAGGGAGGTTTCCATGGAAACTGACACACAAAGAGAACTTCGCCTAGACGACGAAGAAAAGGACGCCGAAGAAGGTGGCGATGACGCTGCTGAAAACGGCGACGAAGGTGGCGATGACGCCGCCGAGTCTGACTAAATAAAAAAATAACCACATAGTCCTACTATGATGCCCACAGCGAGGAAACCAGTATTAAGGTGGAAGCTGTGGGTATTTTTTTCAGTGATATTACTTATTTCAATAATAAATTAGATTAATATGTAAATTTTCATATTTTCTTGTATATGAAAATAATTATCACATTTATGATATTGATTACAATAGCAGGAATACTAAAAGAAAAAGGAACTGGTAATATTAGAAGTTATAGAGAATACGCTTTTTTAAAGAATTAATCGTTTTTTTCATTTTCATTCGTATCGAGTTCTTCAACTTGTATGTTTAGTTTTTTAGCTGGATCTAATTTATCTTGAGTTTCTTTCAGAAAGTGCACCTTTGCGTCTGTTTTAGCCATAGACTCATTTTCTGCCCAGCAGGTATGGGGTAGAGTCATTGTAACTAAATATCTTTTTCGTTTAAGTTTTTTTGCTGGTTCCGCCATTCTTTATATTCTTTCACAAATACATTAATAATATCACCTAAAACAGAAAAACGCTCGGGGCCGTTAAACCCTCCGCCGCTTTTAGTAAGAGTGCTCGCAATTTTAAGAGGATTACCACTTGCTTGAATTTGACGAGAAATGATAGGTAGTGTTTCATGTAATATTGCCCACATGTCTCCGCCTGGTTTAGGCCCATGGCAGTGAAGTCCTCTTGGTTCCATGGTTTTAGGATCGTAATCTACAATAACATAATATCCTGTTCCGTTTCTATCAACTTTCGTAATAGAACAAGGAGTTCTATTTGGGAGTTTTCTTCTCATGCCTAAGTTCTGGTATAAATTCGACTTTCTCATCTGAACTAATATACATTAAGTAAACACCTAGTTCAATTTGTTTCTTAGATCTAATTCTTCTAATTACTGTGTTGTATTTATTTTTTCTCAAACTTGCTAATTTTACATCTATTAAAAATATTTCTTTCTTCTTTATTGCGATTATATCTACCGGTCCTGTATACCTGATTGCTCTGAAAACGTCAAAACCCTTCTCAATTAGGTATTTTATGGCAACTATTTCTGCCCATGCTCCTTTAGCATGTTTATGCAGTTTCCCTATTGACATTTATATATAAGTAGTTATATTCTATATATATTGTATTTAATTAGGATTTGTCAATATGGATAATTTTTGGTTTATACTTTTTTTAATTATGGTGCTTATGTTTCCTAAGTTTATGCTAGGTGTTCTAGCTGCACTTGGGAGCGTAGCTTACCTAGCTTTATATTAAGGAGCATATATGACGTCAACAGACTCGAGCGAATGGAAATCCATTCTTATTAAAAAACCAGTGCATGATAAATTAAAAAAATTATGCGCTGTTCGAAATAATACTACCCCAGGTAGATTTATTACATTTTTAATCGAGAAAGAAGCAGAGAAAGAAAATATATAATGGGCAGAAATCCAGACCTACTTATAAAATATAAATTTCTAAAGGATCATTATGATGAATTAAGACAGCGTCGCTTAAATGAAAGCGGAGATGGAATACATAGAATACGGAACAAGGCTCAAATAGAACTTTTAGAATTTATATTTAAAAACGGAAAAAAAACAGATATGAATATCAGACTGCGTGAATTAGAAAATAAATTTGAATCTGGTATTGAGGGCTGTACGGAGATAGGAACAGCACTAGCTAGTATTATGAGAAGAGCTAGAAAATATCATAAACTTGATAACAAAAATCCTTTATACCCTGAATATATACAGCTACTTAAGGATTTTAAAGAAATTAGAAAACGATTATTAATAAGGAAAATATAATGGCACTAAATACTTATGGAGAAAGAAGAAAATACGAAAGACTATTCCCACCATCGGAGCATTGGATATTTTATAAAAATAATGGAAAGAGACGAGGAGCTTATTCCAAAAAATTTTATAAAACTAAAAAAAGCGCCGAAGAACAATGGGGTTATGACAATTCTGATCCTATGTACAAGAGCAGATTATTCAAAAAGAAATCATCTTACGCAAGTAGGGCATGGTCCAGGGGCCGTGGTTAAAAAAACAAAGGCCTACATTAGAACAACATAAGCCTTTATTTATAAAGAGAGAGAGGTTATACTTTATAGTTAATATATTTTTAACCAATTTGCAAGGATAAAAAATCATGGCCCAAGGACCCGGGAACTTAACTGGTTTGCATGAGCACTTAGAACGTGCGTCGAGCCTATTAGCAACAAAATTAAACGCTGAAGAATTTCAACATGTTTATAATGTTTTAATTAATCTAGCTTCACAGTTTTCTTTTGGAGAACGCCCTGTGTTATTGCCAAAGAAACTACATGAATGTCTAGAAGCACATAGAAAAAAAATAGACCCAAACGTTAAACTTGAAAGAAATTTATTTTCATTCTCCTCTCCGCAGGAATTTATGAATCATATAGAAGATACTCTTTTCACGAAACAAACGGGTCTTTATCGTATGAACCAAACAAGACCAAAGCCTAAATTCAAGCTTGTAGTCAATAATGATAAAAAATCCAAAGGAGTTTAAATGAAATGGTTTATGTTTGTAGTGTTTGTACATATTTCTCAGTACGGTTTAGATAATCCAACCGATGTAATATTTTTCCAGATGGATAAACAATATGAATCTATGGATGAATGTATCAATGACCAACCTAAACAAACAATAGAACAGATTAAGAAATTTGACTTTGATTATGACTGGACAGTAGCAACTTGTACTAATCATAGCTTTACTGTTTATATGTATCCAGTATATCCTAATAAAACAAAAGATGTATTAAAAGGAATGAATGTTAAATATGAAAATAAGAACAGGAGTCATATCCGTTCTGACTAATGAAGTGGCAGAACAAACACAAAGGACGCAGGAAGCGTGGCAGCAGCTGGCGCAGAGCAAGAAGACGATTGAAGCGCAGAAAGAAATAATACGCGACATGGCTAAGGAAGTAAATTTCATGAAATCTCAACTTGTGGCGTGGCACCTGCTACTGGAGGCGGGAATCGTAAACCTTCCGCAAGAAATGTTTGAAGACGAGGATATGTTTAAAGGACTTAACAAAAATAAAAAAGACAAAAACCTTTATAACCCAGATGGATCCATTAAAAAACATAAGTTAAACTAATATGTTAAAAGATTTTCTATACCCACACTTTGATTTGTTCTCTTACGTTGTTGTAGAGGACTGGGGAATGCTTGTTTTATATGTATCCGCTATTTATGCAATTATATTTGGATTTTTTTTATTAAAATAATATGGAAGATTGCGCTCAGGACTCTAATATTCTATTTTGCATACGCACTGGTCATATGTGGGGGGTAATTTTCTTCTGGCTTGTGATTGAAATTTGGATAAGAATAAAAAGATGAATGAAGTATGTAAAATGTGCTTCGGCTCAGGTCATTTACTTTATTCAGTAACACCACCAAAAGTGTGCCCTAGATGCAAGGGAAAAGGTGTTGTTAAAATTAGAAAAGATAGTAATTTAATACCTATAATGATTAAAATATTCTATTGGCTTAAACTCATTGGAATAACTGTTTTTATAGTGTTACTATTAGCATTATTTTATGTTAAAATATTTGTAAATTAGGAGGTAAAAAAATATGAGAGGAAGAGCTCGAAAAAAACCAACAACACGAAGACCGAGACCCGCACCGAGACCCGCACCTAAGGTAGGAAGAGGCGAATGGTACGACCGCTCTACTGGAAAAATCGTAAAACCCCAAAAACTACCTTCATTTATGATGAAGGCGAAGAGAAAAAAACCAGTGGGAGGATTACGAAAAGGTGGAACGGTCAAAAGATACAAGAAAGGTGGAGCTGCAAAAAAGCACCGTAGGGGCTAGATGGACCATTTTGCTTTAAAATTATGGATCTTATTAGTTATAATTTGTATTGTTTATTTTCAAAAATGACCTGGGAACTTTCTATATTTTTACTCGTATTAGGAGCCACTTTTGGTTATATTTTACATTTAGCACTTACAAAATGAAACACAAATGGTTATACCACAGCTTTTTGTTTAATTGGTTAGATAGAATTAACACCAGTTTTGGCAATTGGCTATGGGCAAAAAGATGGAGAAACTTTAGAAAATAAGGCCTTTATATGGATATATTCCCGGTAATAGTTTTTTATATTACATAAAGTGTCAATTAAAGCGCTAGAATGCTAGAATACATGAAATATATAGTTAAAATAATCACTTATGTCTTCCCATTTTGTCGAAAACAAAACGGTATATTTACACTTTAAATGCAAAGATATGGATAAAATAGACAAAAAACCAGTAAAAACGACTCAAATTGAGGTTTTAGAGCCTCGAAAGCAGTTGGATAAGATTAATAAGAAATTAACCCCAAAACAGTATAAATTTGTGGAAGAACTGGTGTATGGAGAAGCTGATAATATATCAGGAGCTGAAGCAGCAAGAAGAGCAGGTATCAGTGTGAAGAAAGCAAGAACTAGAGCTAGTTTATGGCAGAATTCTAAATTATTTCCCCAAATAGTAAGAGCCATTGAAGGCAGAAGACTGGAACTTAGAAAACAATATGAAGCATCAAAGGACACGCATTTAGTAAAGTTAGCTAGATTAAGAGACGGAGCGGAAAAGAATGATCAATTTTCTGCTGCTATCAATGCGGAAATACACAGAGGAAAGACAGCTGGATTGTACATTGACAGAAAAGCTATTATTACTGGAAGTATTGATAAAATGTCACGCGAGGATGTGCTAAAAGAAATTAAGGATATTAAAAATAAATTTATTCCATTATTAAGCAAGAAAGCAAAGACAGAATTGTTCGGAAAAAAGGTTGAAGAAAAGGATTAATACTTATATATTGTTATATGAAAGGAAAACATAAAGGCATGGATTGGACTATAATATTGGCGGCAGTTCTTGGAGCTATGATTGTTTATGCTTTAGAGGGTTGTTCACCTATAAAAGAAGATTTGACTAAATCTGATGTTCCATTAGTTAAATTTTCTGCACAAAACCAAGTGGATAAACAGGACAACGCGATGGCTTTAATTGAGAAGGAAGGTCGTATGTTATACGATGTTTATTTTGGTTTAAAGTGTTCTGAAGATGGAAAAGCGAGAAGTTATGTCTGGTTATCTCCAGTGGAGGTTAACCCGAACAACACTATAATTAACGTATCCGAGGAAAACTGTTAGTGACGGTGCGTTGCGAAAACTGTGGAGGAGATGTGCAAAAGGTTCTATACTGGCGAGATAGAAAATTTCACGAAGGACAGACATTTAATTATTTTTATTGCGGACCTAAGTGTTCAACGGAGCATTATGAAAAAATCGCCAAAAAAAATCAAAAAACCAACACCTAAACAAATAGAAAAGATGGGTCTCAAGGAGATTATTCGAATCGCAGAGGATATCGATAAAAAAACTAAAACAGGAATGGATAAAATATCCTGGTGGGAGGATGAGTGAAAAGTGAAACCAAACTATGGTGGTTGCTGCGTAAACAATTACCCCAAGTAAGGTGGACCCGCATTGAGTCCAGAGTTAATCATGGAGTGGGCGATGTGAATGGATTATACCAAGGATCAGAGTTTTGGGTTGAATTAAAGGTGGCCAAGAGTAACGGAAGCGTAGCCGTGTCACCACATCAAGTATCGTGGAATTATGCAAGGATTACAAACCTAGGAAGGGCATTTTTCTTGGTTACCCCCCTCAAGCAGAGTAACCTTTTTCTATTTGGAGGTCATCAGGGCCGTGATCTAGTAAGAAATGGCCTTCGCACCGAGCCATTAGCCGTGTTCCATGATCCATTAGACTGGAAAAAGATTCTCCATCACCTCACTAAATCCTCGATTTTAATTAAAAAAGGCTAGTTAGCCCGGCCGGGTGATGGCTTCTCCATTCTCCATTCTCCATTGCCGAGTTGGGTCGGTGGTCCATGAATCAGGGTGCATGATCAAGCCCGGGGCGCCAGGTAAACACGGTCCATTCTCCATTACCAAGTTCCCACCTGAATTTTTGGGTTGGGGGTTATTAAGCTGCCCGGGCGCCAGGTAAACTTACGGTTGTCCATTGGTCAAGGTGGGTGGGCATGTCCGGGTGAACACCCCTGATCCAAGCTGCCAGGTGGTCTTCTGGATAAAACGCTTGACATCCTGATATAAGTGCTTATATAATAGATATTATGAAAAATGGATTTATAGGCGCGGGGATCTACGATGCATCTGGGGAACAGATCGTTGGTTTCACAGCTCCGGGTTGGAAGTGGAGTCCGCTGAAGCTGGGATGCCACTACATTGCGGATGGGCACCAATACATCGAGACATACAAGAAGGGGAAGATTGCGAAGAGCGCTTCTTGATGGGGGCCGCTGCATTCTGGATACTAATATTGATACTCTTCTTTGAGTATCAGTGGTTTGCACTGGGTCTGATCATTGCCTATGCATTAATATGCATTGGCTTGTCTCCATTATCATGATGGGGAGGCCTTCTCAGGCTCAAGCAGCATGATCTTGCCCGGGGCCGATGGCTTCTCCATTAGGGGATTCCTAAAATTTTTTGAATTTGGGGGTCTAATGGCTCCAGCTCCGGGTGAGCAGGGAAGTTCTGGCTAAAAAAAAGTTCAAGAAAGGGGTTGCAATAGGTATATAAATACTTATATAATAGGTATTATTTAATAATATTTAAAGAGGAGAGATAATGGTTAAATCTAATGGAAAAAGTGGGTGGGAGTCAATCACACACGACCCTTCTAAATTCAAGAGGGATTTAGAAAGTTCTACTGCGATGCCTGAAACTTTTGAGGAAGGCATAGAGTTCATCAAAGACAGGACTTGGGAAACCAAAGATGGTTTAAGAATGACAGTTATCAAAGAACCTTGTAAAAACTCTTGGGACACATTAGAGGCATTACATTTTCACAATATCAAAACAATGAGGGCTTATTTTTATACGGAAAACCAAGACCCACCTTTATCTGTTTCAGCAACTGATGACGAAAAAGTTTTTTGTTTTCACGGAACAGAAGGTATTGGTAAAGAGGAAATGTGTAGGAGTTTGAGAAAAATTTTTATCAAGGAAAATATCCAAAGATATGCTGTAATTGCTGGTGCTTGGTATACTGAACATAAAAAAGACGAAAAGCCAGATTGTCCACCATCTCAAAGTCCAAAAAAGAAAGAGTGTATTTTTCTTTATTCCGAGGACAGAAAGGGCAAATTCTGTTTTTCTGGTTGGGATATTATTAAGAGAAATGGACTTCGTGAATTAAAAGAAATTCACAGTAGTATCAACAAGGACATTGACCCAAAAGACGATGCCCATACAAGAGGAAAATTTATGGGCTTGTTACAACATCTAGATAAGGAAGGTGTTAAATAATGGAAGTATTTTCAATGACACCAGAAATTTTTGCACATCTAGTAATAGGTGTGTTTGCTCTTGGAGTTCCATTGCTGATATGGATACTCTGGTATTACACACACGATTAATTAATCAGCGCCGGGGCGACTCCTCCATTATCCCGAAAAGTAACATTTGTGGGTGGGTCGCTCCATTAAGAGAAGGACCAGACTTATGGTGAGAGATTGGTTATTGCACATCTCCTCCTTCTCGTTTCCCATCAGTCTCTCACCAACCCATTCTCCATCTCCATCGTCAGAAAGCAAAAAGATTTTTTAGTTCAGGCTGCATTAAGCTGCCCGGGGCGACTTCCTTCAGGGCTCGTTCTACATTGTCCATCGCCCAGGTTGACAAACTTGTTTTGGTTGGGTTGAGTAAGAATAAGGCACACCGGCACAAAAAAATTTGACCTGAAAAAAAGTTGTGGATAACTTTCAAAAAGACTTGAAATAGATATATAAATACTTATATAATAAGTAATGTTTTATAAACTCATAAATTAATAGAAAGGATATTAAAACTATGACATACAATAAAACAATTAACCTTGAAGTTGCTTTTAATGAAGTAAAAGGTAAAAACGACAACGAGTTAAGAGCAACCCAAACTGATATTTTTGCGAGTGTTTATGCTTTGCAAAAAAATTGCTCAAAGTGGTTGGCAAATGCAAAACCACAAATTATTGACATTATGAAAAATGCTCAAAATACTGATGTTAATACTTTTGTTAGTGATACTGATGAACTTATTTTAAATGTCATTAACAAAACACCGAGACTTTCAACGAAACTTGTCAAACAAGTTATTACACCGAAACAATATTTAAAATGTTTGGCTAGTGATAAAATCAAAGAAGGTTGGCAAGAAAAAGAAGGCCTTCAATGGTGGCAAGTTGATGACTTTGTTATTTTAGATAGACAAATAACTTTAATACCAAAAAGTTATCTCAATAAAAAAGGTGGGAAAAATGACAAATAAAAAATTTCCTACACTTAAAGTTGAGCCAAATGGTATTAAAGAAATACCTAGCCAAACTAAAGAATTAATTGAGAAAGGTTTGGAAAATGCTTTGCTTAAAATCGTGGCTAAAAATAAACTAACGATAAGACCGAAACTTGATTATTGTTTAATCGTTGGTTATTTATCAAACTTACTTTTTGAAGATATGATGACACACAATAGAGAAGATGTGAGAAATTATATCGCAACTGAAATTGTCCCTAAACTAATGAGCCAATTCAATCTTAATAAAGATGAGATGAAAGAGTTTGCCCAAAAGTTTAGAGAGGCAACTAATCACTAACCATTAATATTATATCCTGTCTATATTTTAGGCAGGATATATTCCTTTATTCACACATAGATTGCACACTTGCTAGGCAGTTGCCTAAAAAATAGGCAATTTGCCCGGGTGCGCTCGCTACGCTCGCGTCAGGGGTCGCAGGCAGCGCTACGCGCTCTGCTCCCGGCAGTCGCACCTACCCCATAGCTATACCCATACCCATACCCATACCTTTAGGGTACCTGTAAACTCTGAACCGCATAGCCACTTGACACCGTCGACCGACCCCCTTAAATCTAAAAAGGTACCGAATAATTTCCGCTTTAGGGTATAATCGACAAATACAAAGAGGGTGTAAAAGATTCTAAAAATGATATATATTAGTATATATAAAAACCCAGATACATGGGAAACGTTTGTAATATCGAAGGAGGACTTCGAATTAGTAGAAGACGAACTAGGTAAACACGAACGTACTAAATGGTATATAAAAACAGATACAGATGATACAAGACCTATACAAAGACTTGACCACAAGCGATCTAAAGAAGATCCTAAAGAACTATATCGATGTATTCGACCAGGAAGCAAAAAATGATTTTTTAATGTTTGTAAAGCGTATGTGGCCTGATTTTATTGATGGGGCCCACCATAAACGTGTAGCAGAAAAATTTAACGATATAGCACATGGGCGTACTAAACGTCTAATTGTTAATATGCCACCAAGACACACTAAATCTGAATTTGCATCTTTTCTATTTCCAGCATGGCTCATTGGCCGTAATCCAAAATTAAAGATTATACAAACAACGCATAATTCCGAACTAGCCATGCGATTTGGTAGAAAAGTCAGAAATCTTATGGACACACCTGATTATAAAAATGTTTTTGTAGATGCTGCACTGCACCCTGATTCTAAAGCCGCTGGTCGATGGGACACGAATAAAGGGGGTGAATACTTTGCCGCTGGTGTTGGTAGTGCAATAACAGGTCGTGGTGCTGATTTATTAATCATTGATGATCCCCACTCGGAACAAGATGCATTGTCAGAAAATGCATTTGACAACGCCTATGAATGGTATACTTCTGGTCCACGTCAAAGATTACAACCAGGAGGATCTATTGTGATAGTTATGACACGTTGGTCAGAAAAGGATTTAACCGGTAAATTAATGAAAGCGCAAACAGAACCAAAAGCAGATAAATGGGATGTTATAGAATTTCCAGCTATAATGCCTTCAGGTAAACCGGTATGGCCTGAGTATTGGAGTTTAAAAGAATTAGAAGCGGTTAAAGCATCTGTTGCTACAAGTAAGTGGAATGCACAATACATGCAACAACCAACTTCAGAAGAAGGTTCCATAATTAAACGAGAATGGTGGAATGTATGGGAAAAAAAGGAACTACCGCCTTTAGATTATATTATTCAAAGCTATGACACAGCTTACAGTAAAAAAGAAACTGCCGATTACTCAGCAATCACAACGTGGGGAGTATTTAAACCAGATGAGGTAACTCCTAATATAATTCTCTTAGACGCGGTTCGTGGGCGATGGGACTTTCCTACTCTGAAAAAACAAGCGTTCAACGAGTATGAATACTGGGATCCTGAAATGATCATTGTCGAGGCGAAAGCATCAGGAATGCCTTTAACAGAGGAAATGCGAAGAGCAGGTATACCTGTTGTTAATTTTATTCCGTCTAAAGGAAATGATAAACACACAAGAGTAAATTCTGTTGCACCTTTGTTTGAATCTGGTGTAGTATGGGCCCCTGATAAAAAATTTGCAGAAGAAGTAGTAGAAGAGTGTGCTGCTTTTCCTTTTGGAGAACACGACGATTATGTCGATAGCACGACACAAGCATTAATGAGATTTAGACAAGGCGGTTTCATACCGCTTCGAGATGATGACGAGGATCCTGAAAAAGAACCCTTGAAAAAAGAATATTATTAATCTACTATGGGAAGGAGCAATAAAGCTAAATGGCCAGCAGGGGAAAAACCTAAGCCAGAGGATTTCTGGAGAAGGCTTGTGGTTAACGGAGAAATCAAAAAAGTTAAACCAGTTCTTTTTGTGAGAACTAAATCAAAAAATTTTACTTCTCGCAGATACATGGCTGGTACAATCGAGGGACGATTAGTCCTAGATTCACGGACCATGGACCCTGCACCATATAAAGGAATAGGAACCAACATACCATGCAAAATACAAAAAGAATCGTAGGCGCAGCCGGACGCAGGTTTGATACTGACATAGGAGTAACCCAAGAAGAATCCGAAGCAATGCTTTCTTCTTTGCCTAAACTACCAAAGGCATCGGATATTGCTAAAGGAATAGCAAAGTTTGGTTTATATGTTGCACCTATAACAGGGGAATATTACGCGGCTAAAGACTATAAAGAATATTCAAAAAAATATGTTGATGCTCTTGAAAGATATAGAGAGATACAAAACGAAAATGAAGAAAAATCCATGGTGCACCAAGCTGGATTTAGAAGTAAACTTATAAAGGGCGGAATTGATCGCTTTGGAAAAAAAAAACCAAGGGCGCATCAAGCTGGAATGTTTACAGGCTCTGGACCAGTTGTTGGTAATTTTCTCATGTCCGCTCTTGCTTCTGCAGGAATGATACCTGTTTTTGGATATGGACCTAGACTTGTAAAGGCCGGAATTGCTAGTTTAAGAAGTGCTGCAAAAGGAGTAGCTAAAGAGTTTAAACCAAAGATGGTAGAAACAGAAGTTGTAAAAGTAGTAGAACCAACACGGAAAGAACAAAATTTTTATGGGAGTGAAATAAGAGAAAGCAGTTATAAAGACACCAAAAGAGGAGACTATACGCGTGATTCCCATCATTCATATTTCTTTAAAGGACAAGAAATTCCAGTCGAACAATACAAAAATATTCCAGATCAATTTAAACCACAAGTATCTGAGCCTTATAAAATAACAGTTAAAGAAAATCCTTATTTTCCACATACAGACATAAGTGATATTAAAGCAGCTAATCGATCAAAAGAGCATGAAGATATATTAAGGGATTTTAGGGGAGGGGAGCAAGAGATCCCTACTGATTTTACAAACAAGACTTCAAAACTTATGGTAGACCAAATGGGTATAAGAAATGTAGGAGACTTAAAACCTGCTTTATATTCTAAACTTTATCATACATTAGAAACAAATCCTAAGATTCCACATGAAGGCCCTGCTAAAGAATGGGCAGTAATAAAGGATGGAAAACTAACAGATGGTTATTTAGCAAACCAAGATATAAAGAATGCTGAATTTGGAGATACAGGTGTACTGGATTATCTTTCTAAAATACAAAAAGAAAATCCAAATGCAATAGTTAGTAAGGAAAGATTATTACGTTTGGTAGAAGAATCGCCAATGGCTAATGTAAACTTAGTTGTTCATAAAGATCGTTTGCAACCAAATACTATGAAAGTATGGAAACGACTTATGGAAGGAACAAGAACGCACCGAGCATGGATGAAAAATAAAAAATCTGGAGTTCCTTATAGAACCCGTATAAAACCAGATGAAACTGAAATAGTTGAATCAAAATTTTTTGCTTCATTAGATAAAAGTCTACGAACTGCTGGTTTACCTGCAGATATTGATCAGTACCATAGTTCTGTTAGTGGAATAGGAAAGGACGTCACTTATGCTTCGGCTGTTGAAAAGAACAATAGCTGGAGAGAACTTGTACAACTAAAGTTAGAAAGTCAGCTACGAGAACACAATATGTCATACAAACATTACAAGGACCCACTTAAAACTATCAAAGACATTGACATAGAAACAAAACAAGGTTTTGAGCAATTAACTGGAGATCTTGAATTTTTAAGACCTTTTGCTGAAGATGTACATAAAGCTTGGATTACTGAAATGCACCCTTCCTTAATTACTAGAACCCCTAAATACTACGGGGAAAAAACATATAATTATGATGGAGCTACCGAATACACAGAATTTATACTAACAGGACCAAGAATGTTAGGACAAAAAGTAAACACGAAGCAACATACCTTTTCGGAAACGGAAGAATATTTCAATAGTATATGGCATCTGCGCGGGGGATTACATACTACCATGGTAGATGGATCTCCTAAAAAAGTTTTTGTTATTTCAGAACACCAAGCGGATGAAATACAAAAACTAGCAAGATCCGAGGTTAGAAAAGGAAAGGCAATGCAAGAATATAAAGGAGTAGATATAAACGAAGTTAGACAAAAAAAACAAAAATATCTTGAGGCAGAAGCAGTGGAGGATGAAGCAAAATATATTATAGAAAGAGACGGAGACGCCGCTTCAACAGAAGATTTTAATAAATGGGAAAAAGCACGGGATTTAAAAATTAAAGCATACAACGAATATCGAGCTCTCACTAATGTAGAAAAGAAAAAAGCGGAGGGATTTATACCAGGAAGAGAAGTAGAAGACACAACTGGATTCATGCCTTTTGGAAAAGGAGATCAATCAACAAGTACCAGAAGTGCTATTAGATATATTGCTCGCTACGCGCGTGAGCGAGGAGACATTGACTATGTAGCTATTAGTCCTGGCCAATTTCATGCAGGAGGCGCGAAACCAGGAATGTTTACACATTATGGAGATTCAAAAGGTAAAATAGGAGAGGCTGACGGAACAATACTAGAAAATTTTATGGAGAAATCAAGAGCGGGTGAAATAACTGCAGACGAAGCTAGAAAAAGAGCAGACGAAATGATTAAAAAAACAGCCAGAATGCCCGCTGAATTAGAGCAATTAGCTAAAGAAGCAGGAACTACTACTAAAACAATAAGCGTGCATCATTCGCACCCTGTTAAAAACAAAGCGGGTAATTATGTAGAACCTTCTTATGTTGTAAGACACTATAAAAGTAAAAACCCTATAAAATATTTTGATTCTAAACAAGACGCAGAAAAATGGGTAGAAAATAATTATGGATTTTTAAAAGGTAAAAGAATGGGAGAAACAACAGGAGAGCCAGACGAGTTAGTCAATTATGCAACAGACATCATAGAAATATCATCCGATGTTAAGAAAGGTAAAAATGATATGTTTGCAATTGAAATAAAAGGTGATAAATTAAAAGAACCTGTATCTGCGTATAAAGAAGGCGGATTAGTAATGTTATATCAAGCAAGGGAGTTTTATAAATAATGGCCAAGAAAGACGACGAAAAAAACATACAAATTAATCAAGTAGAATCTCAGTTAACTGGCGAAGAACCAGAAGAAGCGCCCCAAGAAGAAGCTGTCGAAATTGAAATAGCTGATGAAGAAGCACCAATTGAAGAAGAAAGAGTAGAAGAAAGTCATTCTGACAACCTAGCAGAAAACATGGATGAAAGGGATTTATCAGCTCTTAGTTCTGATTGCATTGGAGAATACACTGAAGATAAAAACTCCAGATCTGAGTGGGCTAAAACGTATAGAGAAAATTTAGATCTACTTGGATTTAAATACGAAGAAAGAACAAAACCATTTCAAGGCGCAAGCGGCGTGGTCCATCCAGTATTAGCCGAGGCCCAAACACAATTTCAAGCGCAAGCATACAAAGAATTACTTCCAGCAGATGGTCCTGTTAGAACCAAGACAATTGGAAGAAGAACAAAAGAAAAAGTTGCGCAAGCGAGCCGAGTTAAAGATTTTATGAATTATCAGATAACCGATGTAATGGATGAATATGATTCTGATGTAGATCAAATGCTGTTTTATTTACCCCTTGCAGGATCTGCCTTTAAAAAAATATATTATGACGAAGGATTGGAAAGAGCAGTATCAAAATTTGTTCCAGCAGAAGATTTAGTAATTCCTTATCTTGCAACAGATTTAGAATCTGCTGAAAGAGTTACACATGTAATTAAAATGCCGGATAATGATCTTCGTAAAAAACAGGTTCGAGGTTTTTACCGCGACGTTGAAGTTAATCCATCCTTAGAAGAACAAGATGACATTAAAGAAAAAACAAGAGATTTAGAAGGAACAAGTGAGACTGCTAACAATGAAGAAATAACTTTACTAGAGTTCCATGTAAATTTGGATTTAGCTGGATATGAAGATACAGATGAAGAAGGCAACACTACTGGTATTAAACTTCCATATATAGTGACTATAGCTGAAAACAATGGAAAGGTACTTGCTATTCGTCGTAACTGGAGTGAGGATGATCCTAAAAAAGTCAAAAGACAATATTTTGTTCATTTTAAATTCTTACCTGGTCTAGGATTTTATGGCTTTGGTTTAACCCATATGATTGGTGGATTAAGTCGCGCAGCAACATCTGCTCTTAGACAATTGATTGACGCAGGTACTTTATCTAATTTACCAGCTGGATTTAGAACAAAAGGAATTAGAGTAAAAGATGATGACGAACCATTGCAACCGGGAGAGTTTAGAGATGTAGACGCACCTGGTGGTGATTTAAGGGCCTCTTTTCAAATGCTTCCTTACAAAGAACCAAGTGCAATATTATTTCAATTATTAGGTTTCTGCGTACAAGCAGGACAGCGTTTTGCAGCTATTGCAGACATACAGGTAGGAGATTCAAATCAACAAGCACCTGTTGGAACAACAGTAGCATTATTGGAACGTGGATCTCGTGTTATGTCCGCTATCCATAAAAGACTGCACTATGCACAAAAATTAGAATTTAAATTATTAGCGAAAGTATTTACAGAATATCTACCAGAAGAATATCCTTATGAAATAACTGGTGGAGAAAGAACAATTAAACAAGCTGATTTTGATTCAAGAGTAGATATACTTCCTGTATCAGATCCTAACATATTCTCTATGTCGCAAAGAATATCACTAGCGCAAACACAACTTGAACTAGCTAAGACAGAACCAGGAATTCATAATGTAAGAGAAGCATACCGCAGAATGTATGAAGCAATCGGTACAAAAGACATTGAAGAAATACTGAAGGAAGAACCAGAAGCAGAACCAAAAGATCCAGCAATAGAATATGCGGATGCTTTGGATGGAAGAGAAATTATTGCGTTTCCTGGTCAAAACCATGATGCACATATTTATGCTCATTTATTACAAGGAGCTTCTCCTATTGTGGCACAGTTACCTCAACTAGCGATCGCATTACAAAAACACGTTATGCAGCATATTTCATTAAAGGCCGATGAAAATGCTCAAAATATAGAGGATCCAAATCAAAAGGAATTTCAAAAAGCATTGTTTATATCTCAATATACAAAAGACATGAAAGAATTAGGTGCACAGTTAGCAGGATCCGATCAACCAGATCCGTTAGTGGCATTAAAGGATAAAGAAATAAATGTTAAACAACAAGATTTAGCGGCTAAACAACAACAAGGACAACAAAAGATTAATTTAGATAAAGTAAAAATAGGTAAAAAGGAGGAATCTGATAAAGCTAAAATAGAGTCTAACGAAGACATAGCAGAACTACGAGGAAGAATTGCTAGAGAAAAGATAAAACAGACAGCAAAAAGTAGTGGACAAAAGAAGTAGTTTAGTGCAATATTAGAATATTCTCGGGAAGGAATCATGGTAAAAAAATATTTATATAGAAAGGCATACGAATACGTTAGAAAAATTAATCGAATGTCTAAAGAAAAACAAAAAGGATTCAAAGCTTTTAAAAGTGAAGGTAAACAGTATGATCTAACTGATGTATTCAAAGGCAAAAACATTAAAAACCCAAAGACATTTTTAAAGGAACGTAAAAAGTTAATTGAAAAAATGACAGGAGGAAAGAAAGGTAGAGCCGAAAGAAAACAAGAACTATATGACGAATGGGTAGAAGATAATGTTCGTAAACATGGAGGAGATCCAGGTGATATTCCAGAATTTAGTAGAGGTGGAAAAGTATTAGAAGGAATAAGAAAAGCAGCGGAATTAAAAAAGAAAATGGTTAAAGCAAGAGAAGAAACTTTAAGAAAAAGCCCAAAAGGTTCAAGGATTAGAAAAATAATAAAACAATTTGAAGAGCACAGAAAATTAAAAAAATACGGTAAAGGTGGAAGAGTAAAAAGAGGTCTGAAACTTTTAGGATGGGACGAAAAAGCACAGAAATTCATAGATCGAAGCCCTGGAGAAATAAAAAAAGGAGTAGAAGGATGGGCTAAAAGGAAATATGGAGTAAGCTACAAAAAATTACGAGAAAAGAAAAGAGAAATGGCGGAAAAAATTGAAAATCTTAAGGCAGGCGAAGGTTGGTCAAGAAAGACGCCTCGCGCTAGTAAAAAGGAATTATTACCCGACGCCCCTTATTTTAAAAAAGGTGGTGCTGTAAAATACGATAAAGGCGGAGCAGTAAAAAAAAGAGTAGGCCAAGTAGTACAGAAAGTAAAGAGGGTTGCTGGTCATCTTAAAAAAGTTATGGAAAAACCTGAAAAAGTAAGATATCTACCTGCTAAAAAAATGCAAGAAGGCGGAGAAGTTAAAGGGGATAGCGAGTATCTAGATTCGCAACTTTCCATGGATTATGCAAAGAGTATTCTTGATATTGCTAGAAAAAGAAAACCAAGCGGAGTGATAAATCAAGATGACATTAACGCAGCTAAAGAAGAATTTAATAGAAAAAGAGCTACAAAAGAGGCGGCTCCCAATATACCGATGCCTAAAACTTCGAAAAGAAGTTTGGTAAAACCGATGCAAAAAAGTGAACCTAACTACACACCAGGTCCAGGTTACTTTGCTGATGACCCTTCAAGAGGCCTACCTGAAGCCGGTCCTGCGAGAAGACGGGGACAAGATAGATTCACAATGGATGAAGGAATGGTAATCAAACCAACTGATGAATATGTTGGTAAAGGATTCGCTAAAGGCGGTTCCGTTTCTAGTAAACCAAAGCAACGTGGATGGGGAAAAGCTATTAAAGGAACTAAATTTAAAGGAACATTTTAATGACAAGACAATGGAGAAATGCTTTGTCAAGACAGGAGAGCGTAGAAAAAATGGATTCTATGAGAACAGAAGCCTTTAAACGACACGAAAGAAAAAATTCAAAAAAACATTTTTTTATTAAAAAGAATCCTTTATTTGGAAAACATAAATAATGTGGAGTTTAATATCACTTGCTCTTAAAACAGGAGCAGATGTCTATAAGGACAGAAGAAGATCTAAAGCATTAGAAGCTGCTGCAGAGCGCAGGTACTTTGAGAGAATGGCTTCTGGGGATATTGAATATAAAAAAGCAGTAATGGATAATCAGCAAGCAGGATGGAAAGATGAGCTTGTACTAATTATTATAGTTTTACCAATCGTAATTCTTGCTTGGAGTATTTTTTCAGAAGATCCACAAGCACAAGAAAAATTAGATTTATTTTTCCACTATTTTAATAATTTTCCAGATTTTTATAAATGGCTTGTAGTTGGTATATTTGGTGCTATTTATGGATTAAAACCTGGAATAGATTTAATTAGGAATAATAAAAAATAATGAAAAACTTTTTAAAATGCCTATGGTGCAAATGTGAGAAACACTGTGACTGTGGTTTATGGTGTAAAACAATAAATTATCCAATAAAAGTAAAATGGATTTTACTTGCACTTTTAGTTTGGTTATTTATATAAAAAACTATGGACATTGTTGCATTTTGCAATAAATTATATAAAGTAATAGACGAGAAGGTAAATACAATTACAACCATTATACTGGATGAAGGCACTAAGGACTTTGTACAGTATAAATATTTACAAGGGCAGCGAAAATCGTTGCTTGAATTGAAACAGGAGATTAAAGACCTGCTAAAGAATTATGACCCAGAGGGATAAAATAATACCAGGACCAAATGTAGTTAAACCTATAAAAGGTTTAATCTTACCGCGAAACGTAGCAGAAAAATATATCAAGGAGAAAAAATCAAAGCATTGGAGTCAAATAAAGGATGGACCTGTTAAACAAACATTAACTCAAAAAGAATACCACGCTGATAAGAAATGGCGTGAACAAGAAGCAAAAACTGCAGAGATTAAAAAAGCAATAGAATATGAAAAATTAAAGAACCTGCCTGAAGGATTTGATGTAAGCAGACCTGCTTTAAGCAAGATGCCTACACCAACGGGCTGGAGAATATTAGTATTACCTTTTCAACCAAAGAAAAAGAAAAAAAATATTCATCTACCTGATGAATTTATAGAACGTGAAAGATTAGCTACTGTATGTGCTTATGTATTAAAAGTTGGACCCGATGCTTACAAAGACGAGGAAAAATTTCCTGATGGTCCATATTGTAAGGAAGGTGACTGGATTTTATTTGGTCGCTATGCAGGAGCTAGATTTAAGATTGAGGGTGGAGAGGTGCGTATATTAAACGATGATGAAATAATCGCGACGATAGGAAATCCAGAAGATATCCTACACGTCTAACATGGAAAACAGAAGGAGGAGAAACCATGCCTAAAACTGAAAAGAAGACAGAAGACAAACAGGGTGAACCTATGGTTGATTTAGATGATAGTGGCCCTGCGGTTGATGTAGAATTACCTCAACCAAAAACTTCTGAAGTTAAAACCAATGATAAAGGAGAAAAAGAGATAGAAGTTGAAGAAAAAAAAGAAGAACCTGTAGTTGCTCCCACTGCAAAAGCAAAAAAGGAGAAAACTGACGAACTCGATGAATATAGTACAAATGTAAAAAAACGTATTGAAAAACTTACGTTTAAACTAAGAGAAGCAGAACGAAGAGAACAAGCAGCCACGGATTATGCGGAAAGCGTTAAAAAATCCCACGGTGAGCTTAAAAATCGTTTTGATGATTTGGATAAAAACTATTTACAGCAAGCATCAGATAGAGTAAAATCTGAAACAGGTAAATCTAAAGAGCTTCTTAAAAGAGCTATTGAAGAAGGAGATGCTGATAAAATTGTTGACTTAAACCAGCAAATCGCTACCCTAGCTGTAGATGAAGCAAGAGTAAAAGCTGCAGAAGAACATATAAAATCTGAAAAGAAAAATAAACCTGCGGAAAATACTCAAGGCGCAACCACTTTGGATAATAAACCAGTGCCTGATCCAAAGGCAGAAGGATGGGCTGCAAAGAACCCTTGGTTTGGTTCTAATGAAGCCATGACTTATACTGCTTTTGCAATACATAAAAAACTTGTTGAGCAGGAAGGTTTTGATCCACACAGTGATACATATTACGCTGAAGTAGATAAAAGAATTCGTGAAGAGTTTCCTCATAAGTTTAATGAGGATAGTAAAACGGAAACCGGACAACAGAAACCCGCCCAAGCTGTAGCGTCCGCGACTCGAAGTTCAAAAACTGGGCGCAAAACTGTGAGACTCACACCGTCTCAAGTGGCAATCGCTAAAAAATTGGGTGTGCCGTTAGAAGAATATGCTAAATACGTGAAGGAGGATAACTAACATGATAAAAACAACTAAACTGAACAAAACCTCTCACGCATCCACGTTGCGTACTACAAAGACACGGAAAACTACGTGGACTCCCCCAAGTCTCTTGGATGCACCTCCAGCCCCAAAAGGGTTTGTGCACCGTTGGATTCGAGTGGAGAATGCAGGTTTAGATGACAAGAAAAATCTTGCCTCTAAACTGAGAGAAGGATGGGAACTTGTCAAAGGCGATGAGTATCCAGACTTTGAGGCTCCAACCGTTGAAAACGGGAAACACGCAGGAGTTATTTCTGTAGGAGGATTATTGTTGGCGAGGATGCCTGAAGAACTTGCTGAAAGCAGACGAAACTACTTCAAGAGTAAAACTGAAGCTATGGATGAATCTGTTGATAGCAATATGATGAAGGATAATGCTCATCCAACAATGCGTATACAAAAGCCAGAGAGACAAACACGTGTCACTTTTGGCGGCCCAAAACCCGATAAAAAATAAAATTTTTAAAGGAATTTGAGCGCCGTTTATATATTTTATTAACCCCGTTAACTTGGTTAATTAACTTAGTTAACAAGGAGATATACTAAAATGGCAAACGTAGACGCCCCTTTTGGATTCGTTCCTGTTAAAATGCAAGGTGGAGCACCATATTCTGGTGGTCAAACTGAGTATTTAATCGCTGATGGTGCTTCCGGTAACATTTTTTCCGGCGACTTAGTCACATTACGAGATACTGGAACTGTTCTAGTAGCAGCCGCAGGACAACTCAATATTCTTGGAGTTTTTAATGGTTGTTTCTATACCGATTCAAATGGGAAACCACAATATGCGAAATATTGGCCAACTGGTACATCTGCCTCTGACGCAGTAGCGTTTGTAATCGATGATCCTAATGTTATTTTTGAAGGTCAAGAAGATTCTAGTGACCTAGCAATCGTTGACATAGGACAAAATAATGATTTTATTGCAACTGCTGGTAGCACAACTACTGGTAGAAGCGGTCATGAAATCGATTCATCCGAAACAACTGATGGTACAGCCGGCTTAAGAATTGTTGCTAAATCAACTGATCCTAGCAACAGTGATGTAAGCGCAGCAAACTGTAACTGGTATGTGAAGATTTTCGAACATATAAATTCTTCATCTGGCGGTAAGACCCATCACGCGGTCTCATAGGAGGATAGATATAACTAATGGCAATATCACGTTCACAACTAACAAAAGAGCTAGAACCTGGCTTAAATGCTTTGTTTGGCTTGGAATATGGTCGTTACGACCAAGAACATGCAGAAATATTTGACACAGAATCTTCAGATAGAGCTTTTGAAGAAGAAGTAATGTTATCAGGATTTGGTAACGCAGAATCTAAGGCAGAAGGTGCAGGCGTAAATTACGACACTGCGCAAGAATCTTGGACTGCTCGTTATAATCATGACACAATTGCTTTGGCTTTCGCAATCACTGAAGAAGCTGTTGAAGATAATTTGTATGATCGACTTTCCGCTCGCTACACAAAAGCACTAGCTAGATCTATGGCTCATGCTAAACAAATTAAGGGCGCTAATGTCCTTAATAATGGCTTTAGTTCATCTTACACAGGTGGAGATGGAAAAGCATTACTTACAACTGATCACCCTACCGTTGGTGGTGGTGATGTTCGTAATGAACTTTCCACAGCATCTGATCTTAATGAAACTTCGCTAGAACAATCTTTGATTGATATAGCAGCTTTCGTTGATGAAAGAGGATTAAAAGTCGCAGTTCAAGGTGTAAAATTAATTATACCAAAAGAATTGCAATTCACATCTGAGAGGCTTCTTGCTTCTCCGTTGAGAGTTGGTACAGCAGATAATGATGTTAATGCAGTAAAATCTATGGGAATGCTCCCAGGAGGTTATTCTGTAAATCATTATTTAACTGATACTGATGCTTGGTTTATTATAACCGATGCTCCAAATGGATTAAAACATTTCGTAAGAGCTCCAGTAAGAACCGCCATGGAAGGCGATTTTGATACTGGTAACATGAGATTTAAAGCTCGTGAAAGATACTCTTTCGGTTGGTCTGATCCAAGAGGAATCTTTGGTTCACCAGGCGCGTAATCTTTATAGTGAGAGGGCTTTATGTCCTCTCACTTAACTAGGGTTTATTAACATTATACCGACTGACCTAGCAGACAATCGTAGAAGAGACGGTATAAATTTAATCTACGGAGGATTAAAAAAATGGCGAAAACAACTTTTTCCGGTCCAGTGAGATCGGAAAATAACTATAAACTAATTAGTAAAACTGCATCTACAGGCGTAGTTCACGATAGATCTATGGGTCCTGGTGTAAAAGATGCTAGAAGATACTACTTAGAAGAATGGTTTAAGCAAAGACCTCAAATGAATGCTTCTTTAGCAAGCGCAACTGAAGCTACAAGAGTCGTAGCAAACAGAGACTTTGAAACACTAGGTACTAACATGACAAATGCTTTGACTACTTTTTCCTCAACACACGGCGGTATCTTAATGACAACTGCTGGTGCTGATCAGGATCAAGCAATTCTTGTACCTCATGTAGACACTGCCCAATCAGCTTGGGATGACGTTACATGGGGAACTGAAAACTCAGTTGAATGGGAAGCTTCAATTTCCTTACCTGCACTTGATAATCAAAAAGTGTGGGCTGGTATAAAAGAAACAGGAACCGCTGACGCTCAATTAGTTGTAACTGATGATGATCAAGCATATTTTAAATATCAAACAGATGCTACTAACAGTGAAGCGTTTACTGATTTTACTAAATGGCACTTTGTTCATAGTATTGGTGGGACTGATTATATTAGTCAATTACCAATTACTGTTGCAGCAGATACGCCTTACCATTTAAAAATCGTTATAGATAGTGATAGAAAAGCTACTATTTTTGTAAATGGTATTCAGTATAATATAACAAGCACCTCTGGTTCTACTGGTGGTACTGCGGTAACAACAGTTCAACCAAGTAAATCACCAACTAAGTCAGCAGCTTTGACTAATGATGTGGATTTAAAACCCTTTATTGGTATTGAAGCAGGCGACGGTGCAGCTGAAGCAATAAACGTGCATTATCAAGCGATAAGCAGACTCGTTTTTGAATAATAGTTAATAATTAGTGTGGGCTTAGGTCCACGCTAATTTGTTTTGATTTTTAAGATTTTTTAATATATAAATAATATAGGAGGATAATTATATGGCTGATGTAGTAACGGGACCAACAATCCTACAACAAAGTGATAACCGAGTAGTTATTAAAATTGTTAATCAATCAGACGGCACTGGCGGTACAACCGTATTTGGTGATATCTCTGCCATGGCGAATAGATCTGATGGTACATCTCCTTCTTACTTTAATTTACTAAGAGTTTGGTTTGCCTGTGATACAGGCGACGGCGGTGATTCTTATGCAAGATTAGATTGGGAAGATTCTGATGCTGACATACCAATTATTGGATTAACAGGAACAGGATACTGGGATTTTAGAGAATTTGGTGGTATTAAACCAGACACCTCTTCAAGCAGTAACGAAAGAGATGTTAATCTAGTAGTTCCAAGTACAGCAAATGCAGGCAACATGTATACAGTAGTTGCTGAGTTTGCCAAGGTTTATTAATGGCAATTAGCAGATCGTTAATTCCACAACAAATTTCCAAAGGAGGAAAAATGCCTAGAGTAGGAGAAAAACATTTTAAATATACAAAAGAAGGCCGTGAAAAAGCAAAAAAACATGCTAAAAAAACCGGTCAAGAAATCAAATATATGGGCGGCGGTGTCGTCAATAGAAAATACTATGCTATGGGTGGAAAAATCCAAGCGATGAGAAAAAAGAAAAAAGAGAAGAAAAAGGGAAGATCAGCTTTAGCAGGAGCACAAGCAGCTTTAGCAGGAATGACTATAGGTGAGAGCTTTAGATCTTTTGGTCAAAAATTTGGTCAAGACCCAAGTAGAGCAGGACATGTTGGAAAACTTAGAAAAATGGAAGAAGAGTACTCGCAAATAATGAAGGACCTACTGAAATCAGGTAAAGGTAGTAGAGGAAAAAGCAAGGCTCAAAACATGGCTAAAGGTGGGAAAGTAAAAAAAGCTCCATCAAAGTTTATTGAACGCAGAAAGATATTTTCAGGCGCTAAAGCCTTAGGTAAATTTCCTTTCGTAGGAAGACCTTTTAGACAGATTGCAAAAGCAGGTGAGGCTGCGTCAAAGTTTATTAAACGCAGAAAGAAACTTTCAGGCGCTAAAGCGTTAAAAGGAAAAAAATAATAAATGGCAACATCCGGAACAAATACATTTGATCTAGATATTGAAGAGATCATTGAAGAAGCTTATGAAAAAGCAGGTCTTGAAGCAACATCTGGTTATGATTTAAAATCTGCTAGACGTTGTTTGAATCTGATGTTTTCTGACTGGGCTAATCGCGGCATTAACCTTTGGACCGTGGAACTTAGAACAAAGACATTGGCTGATGGCACATCTTCATATACCCTAGATGGAGATTTAATTGATGTTTTATCTGCTGTTGTAACGGATGCAGGAGATTCACAAGATTATCAAGCAGAAAGAATAAGCCGTGCAGAATATTTGCATATTCCAAAAAAATCAACTGAATCACGATCTACTCAATTTTATTTACACAGAGCTGAAGTATCAGGAGGAACACCGACATTATATTTATATCCAACCCCAGATGCTGCAGATACTTTTAAATATTGGGGACTAACTTACATACAGGATGTTGGAGACTATACCAATCAAGCAGAAGTCCCACAAAGATTTTTACCAGCACTTACAAGTGGACTAGCATATTATATAGCTATAAAGAAAAGTCCTGAAAGAGTGCAACTTTTAAAAATGGTATATGATGAGGAGATGGCTCGTGCTTTACTAGAAGACAGAGACAGAGCTCCTTTAAAACTTGTACCGAGCATAGGTTTGTAAATGGCTCACGCGCGAGGAAAATATGCAAAAGCCGTATCCGATAGAAGCGGAATGGAGTTTCCATATAAAGAAATGGTAAAAGAGTGGAACGGTTCTTTAGTTCATAGGTCAGAATTTGAACCAAAACATCCGCAGTTAAAAAGATTTTCACACAGCGTAGATCCGCAAAGCTTAAAAAATGCAAGAACAGCACGAACAGAGCCTGTGGTTGTTAATGTGGGAATAGCAGGAGATTCTGTGTTTGGAATTCAAAACTCAGGAGGAACTCAACCTGCTGTAACAGAACAAAAATTAATTATGTTATCTCGCGTAGGCGAGGTTACTGTAACAACTTCATAGGAGGATATATGAAAAAAATATGGGATTTTATTAATGATGGGTATATACATGTTCATACAGACAATACCACAGGAAAAATTTCTATTAAATGGCTTATTTTAATAATAGGTGCTATTATAGTTTACAATTATTATCTAATTTAGGAGGATAAAAACATGGTCGATTGGATCAAAAACGAAGTGGAAGAACTCAAAGACTGGGTAGTCAGCGGAACTGTTGTTGACGTTAAAGTCTGGTGGGTTATTGCTGCTTGGGTTCTATGGAAATACGTTTTAGGTTAATTTAAAAAAAGGAGCTAAATATGACGGAATATAGTGATCTGTCATCTAAAATCATTAGTTTTACAGAAGTAAGTTCTAGTGTGTTTTCAGATACAGTTGTAGATTATTTATTGGAAAATGCTCAACATCGCATGATGCGCGAAGTTGATTTACCCGTATTTAGGCGTACAGATACAGGAACGCTTACAGCTAGCAGTCCTTTCGTTGCACTTCCAGTTAATTGTTTAATTATTCGTAGCTTTCATTATTTGGATGGTTCTAGTAACAATGTATTTTTATTACCAAAAGAACGTAGCTACTGTATAGAATATGGTAAAAAAAGATCAACAACCGGAACACCTAGATATTATGCTCGTTACGATGAAGATAAATTATATTTAGCTCCTACACCTAGTTCAGCATTAAGTTTTGAGTTATCATATACAGTGAAACCAAATGCGATAGATTCAGATACACTTTTAAGTTCATCATCTACAAGCTCATGGCTTTCTACTAATTGTAAGGATGTTTTATTTAATGGGTGTATGGTAGAAGCATATGCATATTTGAAAGGCCCCGCAGACATGATTCAAATGTGGGAACAAAAATATCAACAATCTCTACAAGGACTTTCTATTGAGGAACAAGGAAGAACAAGAAGAGATGAATATAGACATGGAGAATTAAGAACACCGGTTAGAGCGGTTAAACCATAAACAGGGAAATAAATGGCAATTACATCGGCAGTTTGTACAAGTTTTAAAGGGGAGTTACTCGAAGGAACACATGATTTTAGTTCACATACTTTTAAAATTGCTCTATATGATAGTAGTGCCTCACTTGGTGCTTCAACAACGGCGTATTCGACAAGCAATGAAGTAAGTGCTTCTGGAACTTATTCAGCGGGTGGAGGAACATTGACAAAGAGTACAGGCTTTCCTAAAACTAGCGGAACCGCCGCTATTATGGACTGGGCTGATATTTCTTTTACTTCGGCTACTATCACAGCAAGAGGAGCTGTAATTTATAATGATTCAGCTTCAGGAGATCCAGCTGTTTGTGTGCTGAATTTTGGATCTGATAAAACATCTTCAAGTGGAACTTTTACAATAACATTTCCAACAGGAGACGAGAACAATGCGATAATACGAATTACTTAGGAGGAAAATATATGACATCAACATTAACAGCGGCAACATTAACAGTGAAAATTCACGAAAGCATTAGTCTTAATGGTAAGGATCAAGGTGCTACCACATCTTTATCTTTGTCAAGTATCAATGAAATTTCAAAACGAATTGTTACTGTAACTACTACAGAAGCAACAATATTAACTTTTAGCTCAGCAATAGGTCAAGGAACTTATGTTGCAGCAAATGTAAAATACATACGTTTTACAAATCTTGATGATACAAATCATATTATGCTAACGTTTAAAGATGAAGATAATACTGAATTCAGAGTAAAAGTAGATAAAGGACAATCTTTTATTTATAATGGTGATATTTCTGGAGGAGTTGTTGATACTATGAAAGCAAACGGCTCAGCATTAGCATCAGGATTGGCTGATTTATATGATGTTACAGCAGATGCTGATACAGCTAATTGTGACATGGAAATTTTTATAGCATCAGCGTAAAAAATTAATATAATACTTATTAATGAGGAGGATAAATAAATGGCGTCAACATACACAACAAGTTTAAACTTAGAACTTCAAGCCTCTGGAGAAAACAGTGGTACTTGGGGAACTAAGACAAACACAAACATTTCATTACTAGAAACCGCAATTTGCGGTGGTGCAAGTTCATCACTAGCTATTACAGCAACAACTCAAAGTTTAACAGCATCTGATGGTTCCGCGGATCAATCAAGACGAGCAGTTTTAAAATTAACAGGAACACTTACAGGAAATACAACACTGTCTTCAGAGGCAGTAGAAAAAATTTATTGGATTGATAACCAAACAACAATGTCAACTTATACTCTTACTTTTAAACCAGCAGGTGGAACAGGGGTAAGTTTAGCAGATGGAAGAAAACATTTAATATTCCAAGACGGAAGCACAGCATTTGATCCATTAGCAGATTACGGACCAATTAATTCTTCTGCTCTAACAGTAGAAAATTCTACAACTGCTACACCAGTTGTAACTATAAAAAACACAACTAATGATGCAACCGGAGGATCTCTTCGATTTGTTATGGATAAAGGCGCAGCAGGAGCAGATGCTGATGTTTCAGGAACAATATCTTTTTATGCAGACGATTCAGCGCAAAATAATCAAGAATTTGCAAAGATTGTTGGTACAGCAATAGATGCAACAACTACCAGTGAAGAAGGTGGTTTAGATTTTTATGTTGCCGAAGTAGATGGAACTGTTACTAAAGGAATGGCCATTGCTGGTCACACAAGTGGTGATGGCGATGTCACCGTAGATGTATCTACTCACGATGGTTCTAGCGGTGGATTAAAACTCGGTGGAACATTGGTAACTTCAACAGCAACAGAATTAAATTTACTTGATGGTGTATCGGGATTAGTCCAAGGAGATTTCACAAAATTAGCAGCAGTAGATTCTACTTATGGAGAACTAAACCTATTAGATGGTTCAGCAAAATCTACTTCATCTATTACAATAGGCGATACCGACGCATTTATTGTTATAGATGGAACTACTACAAAACAAATTCCAGCTTCAGATATATCAACATATGTTGGCGGTGTATCTTTATCAAGTGCAAATGTATGGACTGGTAAACAATCTGTTGATCTTGCAGCATCAAATATAACACCCGCAGCCGATGGCTCACATTTTCATGTTGAAGGCTCAGAAATTATAACAGATACTAATACATCTGGTTCAGGAACAGCTGCACAATATTCTCAAGTCAGTATTGAGGCAGTTACATTAGCGGCAACAAACGCTAGTGTGACAACTACAAAAGCTGCAACATTTTATATAAAGGCTGCACCAACAGCAGGTACTAATCAAACATTAACAAATGCGTATGCCCTGTGGGTAGACGCAGGTAAAGTTCAATTTGATGCAGATCTTTCAGTTGGAACTAGTGTTACAGTTGGAACAGATGCTAATGTTGGAAATGATTTAAATTTAACTTCTTCTGGTGCTATTATTGATTTTAATAGTGATGTAACATTAACTCATGCCTCGCAAAAATTAATATTAGATGGTGGGGCTTTAGATTTAGATGGTGAAGAATTAATATTAGATGCTGGTGGTACTACAAGTATTACTGCAGATACAAACAATCAAATAGATATTAAAATTAATAATGCAGATGATTTTCAATTTACTGCAAATACATTTACGATACCGTCTGGTTCAACAGTAGCAATTGCTGCTGGGGGAGCTATTACAAATGCTGGAAGTATGGCACCTGACATAACAAGCACAGGAAAGGCATTAGTATTCGGATTTTAATTATGAAATATTTTATTAACAAAGGAGAATAAACAATGGCTAGTGAATTATTAAAAGTAGCATTAAAAGCAGATCTTTCAGATAGTGAACATGTTTTAATAAATGGGGTAAGTGGACACACTTATACTATTTTATCAATTACATTCTGTGAAACAGCAGGTAATGCAGAAACTTTTGATCTTTTTATTGATGATGATGGTGGTGGAACAGATTATGAAATTTATTCTGACCAAGCACTTGCAGCTAATGCTACATTTGAACATACATCTAAATTTGTTATAGAAGATGAAGATCACTTAGTAGCTAAAACTGCATCATCAGCAGCAGTTGATGTAGTTGTTAGTTATTTAGATCAAACAAGGTAGGTAAACCATGAGTGGTACAGTTGCAGATAACATCGATAGACAATCTGGTGTAATCGCAGAACCATCAGGTGGAGCTGAAGTTCGTTCTGACGATCCAGCAGCATCTGAAGGTACAGTATGGTTCAATACAACTTCTGGAGTATTAAAGGTTTTTAGGAATATAGCTGCTTGGAGTGCTGGTGGAACTTATCCATCAACACATTCACAAATGGCAGCAACAGGTATAATAAGTGCAGTAATATCAGCAGGAGGAACTGATGGTTCAAATACCCAATCAACTTCCTACGAATATAATGGAACAGCTTGGGCTACCAATATAGCTATAAACACAGCTTGTGCTGGGCCATCAAGAGGTGGCACTCAAACATCAGCACTTATTGCAGGGGGAATAACTGACTATACACCAACTTACACAAGTAAAACAGAATCCTATAATGGTGCTTCTTGGACAGCTGAAACAGCTTATGGTGGAGGTACTAGGGCAACTATGGCTGGTTGTGGTGCATCAGAAACTGCAATAGTAGTTACTGTTGGGAAAACTGCATCAGGACATAATTATACTAATGCTACATACGAATATGATGGAACTTCTTGGTCAGCAGGAGGAAACAGTAATTATACTGGACAGGGTAGATATGGAACAGGGGTTCAAACAGCAGCAGTATTTGCTGGTGGTAAAAATGCTGGTGGATATACTGCAACCAGCGAAGAATACAATGGAGCTTCCCACACAGCAGGAAATTCTATGGCAACAGCAAGAGGTTATCACGGAGCTGCAGGAACAATGACTGATGCTTTAATGTTTGACGGAGATAGTCCTACAACTGAAATATATAATGGAACATCTTATTCTGCTGGAACAGCAAATGATGGAAGAGTATATGCAGGAGGACATGGAGCAAGTTCAACTTCTGCTTACTGTGTAGGAGGACAAGCTGATGGTTTTGGTGATGTTCTTAATACAACACAAGAATTTGCAGAAGCAGTAGCAGCAAGGACAGTAACAGACAGTTAGGAAAATATTATGAGTGGATCAACAGCAGATAACGCAGGGCGACAATCAGGAGTAATAGCTGCAGCAGCTGCAGGCATAGAAATACTTTCATCTGATCCGGGTGCAGAACATGGAAAATGCTGGTTCAACTCAACAACAAGTTTATTAAAAGTTTATAACAATGTAAGTGCATGGGCTACTGAAGCTACAATAACAGTAGCAAAAGGTGGAGGTATGGGATTTGGAGTTCCAACTGCTGCTTTAATAGCAGGAGGCACAAGTACTATGAGTAATTTTTTAGATACATCTTATGAATATAATGGATCTTCTTGGAGTAATGGAGGGACATTAGCAAACGCTGGTCTTGAAGGTTTATGTTTTGGAACCTTAGCTGCAGCATATACTCATGGTGGATATAATGATCCTTCTGGAGCTGGTGGTTTTCATCAAAATTCAGAAGAGTATGATGGAACATCTTGGTCGTCAAGTGATGATTATACTGATGATATAAAAAATAATGCAGGTGCTTTTGGAACACAAACAGCAGGAGCTTCTGCAGGACAAAGAGATACAGGAAACACTGTTGATACTGGTATGAGAGAATATAATGGCTCAAGTTGGTCAGCAGAATCAAACAGAAATAATGCTGTATATGATGCTTCTTGTTCTGGAACACAAACAGCAGGATTATCTGCTGGTGGAAAAAATTCTAGTAATGCAAAACAAAATCATGGAGAAGAATATGATGGCACAAGTTGGTCAAATGAAGGAGACCTTGCAACAGCAAGAGCTTATGAAGGAACAGGTACATGTGGAACTCAATCAAGTGCATTAACAGTAGGTGGGCAACCTGCAAGTGGAACAATAGCTACTGTTGAAGTCTATAATGGTTCAACTTGGTCAGCAGGAACATCAATAGCAAACGCTACTTACCAAGCACAAACAGCAGCTACATCTAGCACAGATTTTCAATATATGGGAGGAAATCTAGCAAATTCTTCTATTACAACTGCTAATTATCATTTTGCAGAATCAGTAACAGCACAAACAGTAACAGACAGTTAAAAAATTATGAGTGGAAAAATAGGAAATAATATAGGATATAGTAGTGGTTCAGTAACAGCACCATCTGGTGGTGTGGAAATCAGAAGTGATGATCCAACATTATCAGAAGGATTAATGTGGTATAACACAACTGCCAATACCTTGAAAGTTGCAAGGAATATAGGAGCATGGACTAATGGTGGTAATCTAACTACAGCAAGAATGAAATTAGCTGGTTGTGGTACACAAACTGCAGGATTATCTATCGGTGGATATGATTCTGGTAGACAAGATGAAGTTGAAGAATATAACGGCACAGCTTGGACGGATGTTAGTGGTAATTTAGCAGTAGCTACACATGCTCTTGCTGGTTGTGGAACTCAAACTGCTGGACTTGCCTTTGGTGGATCTACTGGAAGTGATGCTTATTCTGCCGAGTGTCAAGAATATAATGGAACTGCTTGGACTACTTCAGGTGTTGGAGATATTGGAACAGCTAGAAGATATTTAGCTGGTTGTGGAACTCAATCAGCAGGATTATGTTTTGGTGGAGATACAGGATCACGAACTGCAGAATGTGAAGAGTATAATGGAACTTCTTGGACAACAACAAGTGTTGGAGATATGGGTGCAGCAGCAAGTCATTTTTATGGTGCAGGAACACAAAGTGCAGGTTTACGATTTGGAGGTATAAATGCTGCTGGAAATAATATTGCAACAACAGAAGCATATAACGGCTCATCTTGGAGTAGTAGTGGTGATTTAGGAACAGCAAGATATGGTGTAGGAGGTTCTGGAACACAAACTGATGCACTAGCTTTTGGTGGATTTGTAAGTGCTGTTTCAGCTTTAACAGAAAAGCATGATGGTTCAACTTGGTCAGCAGAAGATGCTTTAACTACTGCTAGATCTGAACTAGCAGGATGTGGTGCATCAAGTGGTGCGAGTTTATCATTTGGAGGAGATACAGGTTCACAATCAAATGTAACAGAAGAGTTTACAGATGTAATAACAGCAAGAAGCGTAACAGCTTCATAAAGATTTTAAAAGGAGGAAAACTATGGCAAATAAATATTGGGTAATTGAAAATACAGGCAAAGACTTTTTCACTCATCAAGACAGAAGTGATATGCCAGTATTTCAAGGACATCCTGGTAATGTTTGGATTACATCTGATAATGCTAAAGCAACAGCTTGGGCAGGGAAATATCCTAATGTTTCTAAAACCAAAACTGAAGCACAAGAAATTGTGGATGATAAGGTTGAAGAAGCACAAGAAATATGGGATAATATGGATGAACCAAAACATCCAGAAGAAAGACCTGTAAAATATACATTGGATTAGGAGATATATATATGACAAAACTAACGCAAGTTAATTATCCTATGCTGCCAAGCAAGGATAACGGATTTATAAACAAAATTAAATCAGAACTCAACGATACCATGAAAAAACGCCAGATGTTTCGAACAGAAACTGAGATGAGGTTTTCTGTTTTGAATGATGGTAAACATCCTACTAAAGCCAGTAAGTATTGGCAATCTGTAAGAGAACAAGGAGTGTTTATTGAAAACTTACATACATTATCTTTTGAATACAGAAGGAACTTAGTGAAGTTAAAAAGAAAACAAAAGAAACTTGAAACAGAAACTGATGAGTTTAAAAAAGAATATCTACAAATTGATATTGATGAATGCAGATGGATAAAAGCACAACAAGAATCTGTTGCTAGAGATAGAGTAAGAGAGATTGAGCATTGGTCAAGATTAAAAAAAGAATTAGATGATGGTAGCTTTAATACTAAAGATGTAAACGACCATCAAGCTAAAAGCTATGAACAAAATTTAATTAATAGGGCTAACACACTTACGCCTGGATCAAGTCAGGCAGAGGTCATCAATGTTTTAGGACCACTCCAAACTTTACAACGATTAAATCGTGGAGATAAATTAAGTAATGAAACAGGAGGAGTATCTATACCAGTTGAAAATACAAACAGAAAAACTATACCTACGAAATAAAAAACTAGAACAAAATCCAACAAACCAAAAGCAAGGTGATTTTTATAAAAAAGTATTAAACAGTTTGAAAAAGATTGGTCAAGTTAATCCTTTGATTTGTATTAAAGATGGAGATAAATATAAAGTATGTGTAGGTAACAATCGTTTTCTTGCAGGTTGTGAATTAGGGTTTAAAGAATTTGATATAGTAATTGTTCCTGATGAAAACAGGGATAAGTTTAGAGAAATAATAGGAGGATATAAAACAATATGAAATGGTTTTTAATAATATTTTTGATACATATTTCAGAATATGATTCAACAAATCCACAAGATGTAAAGTTCATTAAAGTTGATAAAGAGTATTCGAGTATGAAGGAGTGTATGGATGACCAACCACATCAAACAATTCAACAAATAAAAAAATATGGTTTTGAATATGACTGGAAAGTAGCTTCTTGTAATAATGGTACATTTACTTTGTATATACATCCTAATTATCCTAATAAATCTAAAGAAATCATTACACCAGGAGTAAATATTTAAGATGGCTAGTACACTCAAAGACCATGAAGAAATCTGTGCTGAACGCTATAAACAAATTAAATCTTCTCTATCAAGACTGGAAAATAAATCAAAAGATAATACAAAAGCAATACTAGGAATAGAAAAACAATTAGCTATGGGTTCTGGTAGTATAAAAGCATTAGCATACATTACTTCAATACTGGGATTAGTATATTTAGTAATGAGGGTATTTAAATGATTTGGTCTTTATTAATTAAAACTGTTGGATCTTCTGTGGTAGAAGGTATCAAACATTATGGTGAAAGAAAGAAGGTTGAAAGAAAAGCAGAATTAGATTGGGCAGCTTCTGCTCAAAGAGCTAGTGAAACTTCCTGGAAGGATGAGTACCTTTGTATTTTATTTACAGGTATTTTTGTATTTCATTTTATTCCACCACTTCAACCATATTTAATTGAAGGTTGGACATTACTTTATACAGCACCAGAATGGTTTAGTTGGTGTTTGCTTGTAATTATTGCAGGTAGTTTTGGAATTAATATAGCAAAGAAATTTTTAAAATAAATGGCAAAGAAAAAACAAGATATAATAAGAGAGTTAGAAGAAATGGAAGAGTATTTTCTTGGTAATAGATTACCATTAAAGCCAGTTTTTAATATGATAAAAAAGAAAAAAAACCAATACACTTTATTTATAGAAGTCAATGGGTTTAAAACAAAAGAACAAGTTGAAAGATTTATTGCTATCTCTGTCAATGATCCAGACCAAAAAATAACAGAAGGTACATTACACTAATGGATTGGGGAGCATACATATTACTAGCAACACTAATAGTATTATCTTTATGTATAATATATTGGAGTTTTTCATAATGTACCCAACACAACAATATAAAACTAAAAAGAAAAAAAGAAAAAAGAAAAAGTTATCCACAGATTGACATTTGTTTGTGAGCAAGTATTCTATATAGAGTATGAATATTGGAGGTAACTACTATATTTGGTAGTGGGAATATCTTTGGGGTTTATGAATACAGCAACAAAAGGTCTTTGGGCTGAAAACATAGCGATGAAATGGTTGTTAGAAAACAACTGGCATCCTTTTCGTGGATTTAATATTGGCCCAATAGATATAGTAGCAATCAAATTCAAACCATTTAACATTAGATTGATAGATGTTAAATACCTGCCACTCAAAACAGCTAAAATAAAAACGAAGAAGAAAGAATATAATTATATATATCCAAGAGTTAGACAACTAACAAACAAACAAAAAAAGATGGGAGTGTTTATGATAGGAGTAAATGAAAAAGGCAAGTGTAAGTTTGTTAAGAATTAATCTTTGTGTTTATTTTTTTCTAGTGCATAAGCAAGAGATAAATAACCACAAGCATCTATATAACTATCTGGTGTAAACTTGCCTGTGCTTATCCTTGCTATCTTTAATAGTGCCATGAGTAAAGCAACTTCATGTGGGCTAATATCTTTTCCTAAAAATACTTTCCAAAAATTTGATATGACTTTTAAATTCTTTGTGTAATTTCCATAGTCTTTATTTCTATCATCAGTAATAATCTTCTTAGCTTTGTCCAGACATTCCTCTGGTCTGTTAATATCCATTTCAATACCATTTCTAAATTCTGTCATAACTGAAAAGAAGAAAGCAAAGGAGAGAATTACTAACGGATTTTTCGGCCAAAGAAATTTCTGTTAATAGGGATAAAAATTCTCTCCCAAAACTTTTTAAACTACCTAGTCTGAATCTTCGGTATCAGATGGAGCATCTCCATTATCATCACCGTTCTCTTCTTCTCCATCATCACCATTTTCTTCATCATCATCTAGGTAATATTTTGTAATGTTTACCATATAGGTCCTCCTAATTACAAAAGTTAATAATTAACCAAAATCTTCAGATGTTTGTTTAGATTTGTTATCATCCCAATCTTTTGGTTCATAATCTCTAATAGTAAGAGTCATCTTACCATCAGAGTCTTGACGCAACGGAAGGTAATCAAGAAATACCGAACTCCCTTTTCCATCCTTATGCTTATATGTTACGCCAATCTTGTTCCATATACCCTTCTCTCTTCCAGCAATCTTAATTACATGAAAGACAGTTTGGTCTGGTAACTTTCCTTTGTTTTCACTCATGACTACCTCCTTTTTTAAGAAGTCGTTGTTTGTTTTCTTCAAAAGATTTAACCAAATTCTGATATAACTCTGGTGATTCTTTCTTCATTGTGTTTAAAGTATCTTTACCTATATCAGAAATTTGTTGTTTTAAAAAATCAAGTCTATCTATTTCTTTAAATCTTCTGTTCCTAAAATCATATACTGATTCCCAGTCTTGCGACCAGTTAGTAATATCATCTTTTTTTTCTTTATCATATGGTTCTTTTGGTGTTTTTGTAGGTGCTTCTGCTTTCTTTACATCTTTATTATCTACTTGTGATTGATAATCCACATAAGAAACATCTTCAAACTTTCCTAAAAATATATCATTACACATACCAAGATGTGATAATGCTTTAGTAAGTGCATCAGTAATAGCAGACTTGGAAGCATGTTCATCAAACTTACCAAACTTTTTTAAATCTTTAACAACAGATATAGGTCCATAAATATTTTCTTTAGTCTTTGTCCATACACTTACATTAGCCATATAAAAATTGTCTTGAAATGTAGGAGCATTAATCCAACCCCATCCATGTCCAATAGGACCAAACACTTCAGTCATCTTTTTGATCTGCCACATAGAATCAATAGTAGATATAGACTTACCCCAAGTAGACCTAAAATCATGGGTAAACTTTTCTGGTGTTAAACCAAAACTATTCCATATTTCTAAATTTTTATTCACTTATATTCTCCTGATATTTATTAAAACCTTGAATTAATTTATCTGTTAATTCTTTAGTGGGTTTATATTTTAGTAAACCACAGTTAATAGTTGTTCTATCTTTTCTAAAAACAATCATAAGATGTTTTTTAGAGATACAAAATTTGTGATGTAATATGTGATACAATAAACATTGTATTTTATATAACTTTTTATTATTACGACCAGAGTTATACAATTCTCCATCAGATACTTTATATAGTTTCTTTATATATTCTATAAAATTAATAAGAACACCATTTTTATATCTAGCACAGACACAATTAAATCGTTGAAAGAAAAAAGTTAAATGCTCTGTGCTAGTTGCGTCATCAAATAAAATATCAATGGCTTTATCTAAAATTACTTTTCTTTCTAGTGTGTTAAAATATAAACTATTATTTATTAGCGTCATTTTTTTTCTCACTCTCTAACATACTCTTATCAAATTTTTTTGTTGTTAAACTTGTAGCGTTGTAAGCATTTGGATTACATTGAAATTCATATTGCTTCTCGTTTTGTAATAATAAGTTTCCTTGTTTTAAACATTCATCCATTGTTGGATAAGTATCTACAAAATAAAGTTGGTTGCTTAACCAAATTAATAAATAATATTTCATTTTAATTCCTCTACTTTAAATACTTTTTTTGATTCCATCAACACTCTTTTAGGACAACCATTCCAATAAAAAGAAGAGAAATCACAATTCAATACCTTTGCTACATCTTCCAACTCAGTATATTTTTTCATTAATGTTTGTCTTCTTATAAATATTCTTTGTAAATATTTCATTGCTAGTTCTAAATTTTCATCTGTCATATATTCACAGTTTGAAGAATCAAAAACTCTTGCTTCTTTCTCATTGACATACATAATTCTAAAAGGTTTCTTAGCAGTATACCAATAACAAGCAACCTGTCTTAAATGTTCAATGCTAGGTTTGTTAGGTAGTGTTCCTCTAGCATAAGAAGGTTTACCATCTTTTCTATATCCTCTAAAACTTGGTGGTTTTATTTTTAATTCTACTCCTTGATCCTCATATTCTAAATCTGTATACATAACAATAGGTAGTTCCAGTCTTGGTAATTCTAAACTCCTGGATTTTTCTCTTATAAATTGTAGTTTCTTTAATGGCTTGATAGCATTTAAAACATTAACTGCATTAGAAATATATTGTGGTGCTACTTCTTTCATTCTTTCTATTTGCATTCTTTCTTTTTCATCTTTGTGCATATAGGTCATTAATTGTTTTACTGTTTCTGTTGATGCTTCTGATATTGATAATGTTTTTTTTGCTACTAATCCAATGCCTTGATGTATTGCATTACCAAATATTACATTAGGATTATAAGCCCATGTCTGTCTTTCTTGTCTTGATGCTATAAAATAATTTGCTATCCAAGTATCATCTGGATTGTTAGCTTGACTAGGAGAAAAGTGGGTAAACTTCCACGCCTTTGCCCAGTCTGGCGTGTCTTGTTTTTGAAAGTAATCGTCATTTGATGACATACCATTATTATGGGCATGATGCAAGGTATGTCAAGTTTTTTGTTGCAGTTATATAAAGAATTATTATACTATATTCTATGGCACAATTAAATAAGCTAGAGGATTACAGAACCAGGAACAAATTATCTTATAAACAACTAGCAAATATATTAAAAATCCATGAAAGAACTGCAAGAAGACATTGTAGACCTCTCGGTGATTTAGATTTTCATTTACCTGTCCAGAAAACAATGGAAAAAATTATTATAATGACTGAAGGATATGTTCAACCTAATGACTTTTATCATATAACTTTAAAACAAGAGGGCTAATGTTTACAATCCTACCTAGAACTAGAATAGATTTACATACATTAGTTGTAGAAACTGCTAAGATGCTACGAGATAAACCAATTTTTTCTAAAGAAGAATGTGAAGAGTTAATGAACTGGTCAGAGAAAGCAAGAGGAGTAGATTTAAAATCAGCAGAGGTAGGTGGCAAGGGAACAGGTGGAGCTAGAGAAGATAGTAGTATAAGAATATGTAAAACTGGATGGATTAATTTTGGGCCTAACGAACCACCAATAGTTAAAACATTATATGGAAGATTGTCTGATGTAATGGGAGTTGCTAATTCAAAATTTTTTGGATTTAATTTATCCACTCTAAATTTTATAGAAGGAATACAATATACTTTATATGAAGGAGAGGGTTCACATTATGGATGGCATATAGATTGTCTACCTGCACCACACAATCCAAGAAAATTAACTATATCTTTATTACTATCTAACGAGAAAGATTATAAAGGTGGGGAGTTAGAAGTTATGGGATTTGAACAAAGAACAATACAAATTCCACAAGGACAAGGTGTAATATTTCCATCTTATATAGCACATAGAGTTAGGCCATTAAAATCTGGCAAGAGGGTATCATTGGTTGCGTGGTTAATTGGTGATGATTTTGTTTAGTGGATATTAATGGTAGAATACAATCATATTTAAGAGATACAACTCCTACTAAAAAAAGAAATTGCTTAAAATGTGGCAAACAATTTGAAAGCAAAGGAGTTGGAAACAGAATATGTCCTAAATGCTCATCACATAACCTCAAGTATTCAAGTTCATTTTAAAGGTAGTCTGGCCTACCAGGACTTAAACTTGCTTAACCTACCCCCCTTAAAACGCTAAATATTTTTATTACTCTTACCAAAATTAAACATTTTAAAAAAAACCTTGCATTTTGCACATCAGATGTCATAAAGTATAGTAATGGAAAAAGGTATCTACATTACGCTTGTTGATTTGAGAGATACGAAGCTAACAAATGGGATGTTTAGATTATACTGTGAATTAAAATACAGAAATTTTAAAAAACATTTGCCTATTATAATTTATCAAAGAACTCTGGGAGAAAAATTAGGATGGAGTTTATACAAGGTAAGACGCACACTAAAAAAATTACACGATAAGAAATATATTATTATACATAAAAAATATGGGAAATGTAATTACACAATAGAACGATGAAAAGAAAAGTGTGGAGAACAGAAGAGAAAGCAAAGCCAGAAGATAGTATGAGATATATTATGGTGGATGGTGAGAAGAAACTATTTAAACCTGTAAGATATATTGATAGTAAAAGAAGAATAGATATTATAGGTGGAGTTAGAGAGGATAAGGATGAAACAGAGATGGATGAACAAGGCAGGCCAATTCCATATAAATTCTTAGGAAAGTCTAATGCAAAAAAGAAAACATTTTTTTGAAACAATCGTAGACATAGGTAGTGGCTACGTTATTGCTGTTGTTATGCAGATATTAATCTTCCCATTATTTGGTATTCAAACTTCTTACTTTAACATGTTTATAATTGGTGGTATATTTATGAGTGTGAGTATGCTTCGTAGTTGGTTATGGAGAAAATATTTTCACAATAGATTTTACAATGAGTAAGTTATTAAAACTAATTCCATTAACTTTAAAAGAAGCTAATGAATTTGTAATTAAATATCATAGACATAATAAAAGATGTGTGGGTTGTAAGTTTTGTTTAGGTGCTATTTTTTATAGAACATTAGTAGGGGTAGCCATAGTTGGTAGGCCAATTGCTAGAAAACTTGCTGATCCACTAGTAATGGAGGTTAACAGAAATTGTGTATCTCCTGAAGCACCTAAGGGAACATGCAGTTTTTTATATTCAAGGTCTATGAAAGTATGGCAGTCTATGGGTGGTAAAAAACTTATTACTTATACACTTGAAACTGAAAGTGGTGCTAGTTTAAGAGGTGCTGGTTTTAAACAAGAAGCTATTACTCAACCATTTAAAAAAGGAAAAGGATGGACAACAAGAAAAGGGAGGGTGTGGCAAAAGATTCAATTAATTCCAAGAATCAGATGGGGTTTGGATATATGACAAGACACAATAGAACAATGGCAATAGTAAAGACATATAGGTTTCCCAGATTTCCAGATCATAAAGGCCATGTTATTTATTCCTATGTTCCAGAAGCAATGAACAATTACCCAATTAAACTTGTAAGAGTTAAGATATATGGCAGGGGTAAGGCAGGTTCTCAATTAAATGATGAGTTAGAAATTCAATGTGGCATCTTGTCTGAATTATTAAAGACAAATGATAATCATGTTCCATTACTTAAAAAATTATGGAATGATATGCCTATTGAGAAAGGAAGACCTAAAACAATTATGGGTTTTATATTAAAGGATTTGAATAGGAGCTATATTGTATGAAACATAAATGGTTATACCATAGCTTTCTCTTTAACTGGTTGGACAGAATGCACACTAAGTTCGGCAACTGGTTGTGGGCTAAGAGATGGAAAAATTTTAAGAAATAATGGATGATGTATCTGTTGATATGCTTGTGGATAACTAACAATAGGAGTGAGCATTTTTGCTTACTGTTGTAAGCACTTTTGCACTACGTTGTGAGCATAAATGAATAGTCCATCATATAATGATTATTAATATATATATATTATAGTGATAGTTTGATGATAGATGTAATGAAACTACGACAACTCATAGCAAGAACAGGTCTGAAGAGTAAATGGATTTATAAGGAAGTAGTAGAGGGAGTAAGGAAGAGCAAGAAAGAGCAAGAGAAGGGGGATGTATGGGCATATATGAGAGGAAGGTTAAGAGGAAAAGAATTAGAGGGATGGATTAGGATAGCGCTTAATAACAGAAAAGAAGCCATGACCATTGCTAGAAAATATGGGTACAAAGGACTTACAAATAAGTCTTTTAAGTATTAAATATATAGACACCAATATAAACAAAGGAGAATTAATACAATGAACATTTTTGATTTAGATACAAAATGGACTAGCTGGCTAAAGAAACCCATTCCTGTATGGGCAGTTCTTATAGGCGTAGGCGTATACTTTTATTTATTCTAATGACCAAACTCATAATACCGAAGAAGGGTATACTTGTTCCTAAGTATGTTGCTGAGGACTTAGAAGCAAGGAAGAAAGCGAGTGAGTTTATAAGGAAGCAAAGGGAAGAACATGAAAAAAATAACCATAAGTAAAGAGCAGGAAGATTTAATCTGCGACCAACTGAAAGAGGGAAAGTCGTTAAGGGAAATCTGCATTAAGTATAAGGATAAACTACCTTCACGAAGAACAATACTAAGAGAGTTAGGTAGGAATGATAAGTTCTTAGTTGCTTATGCTAATGCCAGGAAAGTTCAAGCTGATGTTATTTTAGATGAGATACTTGATACTGCAAGAGGATCAGTAAACGATGAAGACTTTAGAAGAGCCAATGCTTATCGTTGCAAGGGAGAATTATTAAAATTTGTAGTCGGTAAATTAAACCCAAAGAAATATGGAAGCCAGTCAGAGATAACACACAAAGGCGTTGGTTCTGATGGTGAGATAGTATTTAAATGGGATGATGATAGCGAGGATAAAGATAAGAAGTGTTGTGCAGATAAAAAAAAAGCAGAGTAAAACGCACTCTGCCTTTAACATTAGGATGAACTAGGCACAGAGAAAAACGAGTTCAGAAAATCAATCGTGCCTATATCTTCAGTTTTCTTCTTGTCAAACTCAAAACCTAGATCATTTAATTCGTGTTCCCAAACATCTATTTTTTCTTTTTGGTAATACGAACCACTATATCTTCTAAGTTTATACTTGTATGATGGAATGTATGATTTAGTTCCTGCATCATCTATTCCTTTAGTAACACGCACAATTCTATAAGACTTCTTTGTGCTAAGTTCTTTAAGAAACATTCCAGTTTTATACAAAGGTTTCATTTTAACCTCCTTCCTTTTTGTTAAAAAAAAAATAAGAGATATTATATAAAACGAAATCTGGAAAAATAAATTCCATCTCTGTTTTTTAGATTTGTGTGTGAGATTTAGAAAATGAAAATGCAAGTCGTTGATTTAACTAACATCTTTAATTATTTTTTAGTGTCTTGTTTCTGTCTTTGGTAGTTCCATATCAGTAACTATCTTATGTCTATTTCTTTTAATTGTTTTCATATCTATTACTTGAAGCCATGTTCTTAATGAATCTTTAACAGGTAAGGTGATGGTTACATTCTGGATTGGTAGTGGTGTGTATTCATCTGGTATTGGTTTAATTTTAATATATTCTAATGCACTTGCTTCATCTTTAAATAATCCCATTGTTATATAGCTTGGATGATTACAATCAGAACACATTACTTTAATTCTGATAGTCCATAAAGATTTATTTATTTTTTCTTTCATTCTTACAATCTCTTTCTTCTATTACTGGTTCCTTCCCAAACTTTTTCTTCCACGCTTTTTTAATCTTTGTTTTACTTGGATCATTAGTCTTGACTTCTCGTAATTCTTTTAAAAAATCTTGCAACTCTTGAACTATGTTTCTTACCATATATAAAACCTTTCCCTTTACAATCTAAACATACGCTTTGTGTTGTATAAATTAAAAATCCTAAACCAAAACATTTTTTGCATACAATTTTGGCTAATTGGGACACCACTTATATCTATCCTTATAATACACACATTTATTTGTTGTGTGATTTTCATAACCAAGTAAACTATCCACAACATTACCCATAATAAACCATGAAATTGTTAATGTAAATAAAAATATAACTATTAAATAAAATATATTTTTCATTGGCATATTTCCTTTCTTACTACCATTCTAAAAAGAACACAATCTTTCTCCATTACAAAAGAGATAACCCAATCTGAAGGTGTTTTGCCAGTTGTTAAAACAGTAGCGCCATTACCACTCAAAGAAGCAACATCAAAAGTAGAACACGAAGCCATGCTTACTAAAAAGAAACAGATCATAATTATTTTATAAACCATTGTGTTTAATATAATATGTTATTTGTTATTATTCATTTTATTTATTTGGCCTAACAACCCTTCGGCAAACTCTTGCCTACCCTTACAGATATCTGCTGTTTCATCTGTTATTGGTATTGGAACAACACTTACAGCATAAGGTTCTTTTATTTCATCTTCACAATATTCTTTTATAAATGTAAGTTGAGTTCTTAACTTGCCATTCATATCTTTGTGTGCTTGGTTTATTAACTCCAGGTCTTTTAGTCTTTTCTTCAATTCTATTATTTCTTTAGTCATGTTCTTGCCATGTATCTATTATTTTTTCATTGGTAGAATTGTCAATATAAACAACCCACTTACCCATTGTAACATACAAGGAATGTTTACTTCTTACATCAACTGTAATTCCTTTTATTTTTTTTATAATAAATTTATTCTTCATACTTTTAGCCAGTTCCTTTTCTTCCTGGCTATCTCTTTGATTGTCTTCATTCGTTCTGTGTGCCATTAATATATATATCCCATCTTAAATAAATACACTCCTAAAAATGTACCACAAATTACACAAACTATAAAAAACCAAGTGATCTCATTTCTTTCTTCTCTTTGTATGAGTTTTTTCCAGTCGTCTTGGCCTAGCTCATCTTGTATTCTTCTTGTTGGTTTAAACAATTTTCTAATTAGTTTCATTTTTTAATACACCATTAAAAGAAACATACTTACTGCAAGATTAATCATTATTATTTCTATTATCATTTATGCAAATATATCCTTAATAATATCAATAAAAGTATTTTTATCCCCAATCCAACAAGTTCCACCTTTAACTTCTTTGGGATTATTTTTTGTTAGTTTTATTAAAGTATAATTCATATTGTCATATATTCCACTACCCTTCCATTGATCTAGCATCGTGTTTATCATTTTGTTATCCTTCCTAATTAATTAAAATCCATATTATTAATATAAGTAATCCAGAATCTCTTGCTACAATTAATCTGTTTTTTTTAATTCTTGTATCGTGTTGAATAACTTTAAAATCATTTCTTAAATAGTTATCTACCCAATTTTTTATTTGTTTATCAGTCATTTTTATAATGAAATTGTTTTATAAATTCCTTTGCTTGTTGATATGTTTCAAAATCTTTTTGTATTAATTCACCTATTGTATTCTCTTTAGTTATTTTATTTATTACATACTCATATTTTCTTGGCCTATCTAACATATCGGAAAATTTATATGTCAATCTAACTAAAAAATATGTATTTGTTTGTTTATTTTTTAACAAATAATATCGTATGTCATTAAAGAATCTTTGATTTACTTTACTGAACCATTGTTTATTATTATTTTTAAATTCTGTTAGTGTCATTTTAAATGTACTTGCCTGTAAATGTAACCATTATCTAACGTTTCTTTTTTTTTTATACATATACCATTCTCAACTAATTTATTTACAATTTTTCTAGTGGTTCTATTATTACTGTACCATTGCCAACCACCATATTTTTTTAAAAATTTAATTAAGTCTTTCATTTTTTATATTGCTATTAATACTCCAAGTATTATTAAAAAATATATTATAAGTATAATCTTAGTCATTCTTTGCCATATTACAAGGTTTAATTTCTTTATGATTATCTGGATTATAAAAAAAAGTATGGCCATGAACTCTTTCATTCGGCTTAATTGATAAAATCATATTGGCCATAAAATTAAAGTAATTTTCTACTACTCTATTTTGTAATTTATTACTAGGGTTTTTGTCAATAGAACCCATTTTAATTGCAAGATTTATAATATCATCATGTATATATGGAATGTTTAAAGCTAGGCCAGATAACCATTCTGCAACGGCCTTTTGTTTGCCTACTCTTACAACCATGAACCCATATTCTGTATTAAATCTATTAAATAAATAATCAATTTTAGTATTACGATTTATTTTTTTAATTCCATTCTCTTTCATTTCATTAGCTACAATAGATAGAATATATCTTTCATATTTCTTTTTATATTTTGTGTGATGTAATTTCATAATATATATAACGTTTCTATCTGGTTTTTATTGCGTCATTACTTGTCTTATATAAAAGTAATTAAATTAATAAGTTATGATTTCCAGGATCAGTAGAAGTATAAAAGAATGAGTTGAGATAACCCTATTTTATTACTGTCATTAACACCAGTCTTCACGTGAGATCAAACAAAAGCTGAAGAGAAGAAGAGAAGAGAAGGAAGAAGGAGAGAAGCTGAAGAAAAAAAGGATCGTTGACGCTGTCGCATAACGCCTGTTATGGGAAGGGATAGGGCTAGGGCGTTCTTTTTTTTGCGTGGGCGTGTATGGGCGTGGGCGTGGACAAAAACGAAGGGGGGCAGGGGGGGCAAAAACAACCCGCCACATATATAGTCGTGTTATATATGGTACCAAAGCACACTCACAATGTCAATGTCTTCGTATTTAATTTCCCATAATCACCCACTATATATATTACTTACAGGTACTGGAAATATGACAGATATTAAAAATATAGTAGCAGCAAAATATCTCAAACCAAACTATCAAGAAAACGTTGATAGATTAATGCCTTTTTGGAAAGAACAAGAAGGAAATATAAAATATCAAACAAATATAAAACAAGAAACTACAACACCAGTAATGGGAGGAAAAATAAGTAGCCAAAATCCTTATATAAAAACTCCTTCTTTTGATGAAAAGACACAAACATTTAAAGCATATTATGATAAAATAGGAAAAAAATGGACTATTGGATATGGACATACAGATGGAGTTGAACCAGAAGATACTGCAACAATTAATCAAGCAGATGCTTTTTTAGAAGAAGATGGCAAAAGATTAATACATGAAACAGATAACTTGTTAAAAGAAAAATATCAAATTAGTATATTTGATTTACCAGAATCTGGACAAGATTTAGTGGGTGATATGGGTTTTAATATAGGTCCAGACAAATTCACTACTGTATGGTCGAACATGTTAAATGCACTAAAAAATAAAGATTGGGTTACTGTTAGCAAAGAATATACTGCAACAAATACTCCAGAGAGAAATAAAGCTAGATTTGAAAAATGGATTGAACCTCGTTTAATTGCAGAACAATCATTTAAATCCAAACAATTTGAACAACAGGATAAAAAAGAAAGTTTAGAAAAACAAAAGATTGTATATGATACTATGCCAGACTTAGCAAACGCAATACAAACACAAGAAATTCCTAAAGAAAAAATTAAAGGTTTTGTTACTGAAGCTGCAAGCAGTAAGCTATTAAGTGAAATAGGAGAAAGAATCCATGTGCCAGAGTTTATAGAAAACTTAGGTATAGATGTTGATGTTAAAGGAAAAGATGAATTTGCAATTAAAGGTAAGGGATTAACTTATACAGACACACCATACGATCAAAGTTTAGTTAAAGAATTCGGAAAAGAAGGTGGTGTTACTGGTAGTGTAGGAATAAGTAAAAGTGATTTTGGAGATGAAAAAACTATTGGTGGCCAGATTAATATACCTACTGATAAGATTTTTAGAAGAAAAAAAAGAAAATAAATGGTTCAAGTAGTAAAGATACCTTATAGCCCCAGAAAGCTACAAGCATATCTACATGATAATTTAAAAAGATTTTCGGTGGTAGTATGTCATAGAAGGTTTGGTAAAACAGTTATGGCTGTCAATCACTTGCTTCGTGCTGCACTCACAACCACAAACAAATCTTCTCGGTTTGCCTATATGGCACCTACATACAGACAAGCAAAATCGGTGGCATGGGATTATTTAAAATTTTATGCACATAAAGTTCCTGGTGCTAAGTTCCATGAAACAGAATTAAGATGTGATTTACCTAATGGTTCCAGAATATCTTTACTTGGTGCTGAGAACCCAGATAGTTTAAGAGGTATATTTTTGGATGGTATAGTGATGGATGAATATGCAGATATGCCAGAGAGAGTGTTTGGGGAAGTGGTAAGACCTGCATTAGTAGACAGAAAAGGTTTCTGTTTTTTTGTAGGAACTCCTAGAGGACAAAATAATTTTTATAAATTATATCAAGAAGCTGTAACTAATCCTAAATGGTTCTCTAAAGTATACAGGGCATCAAGAACAAAAATACTTCCTAAAGAAGAACTAGAAGCAGCAAAGGCAATAATGACTGAAAACCAGTTTGAGCAAGAGTTTGAGTGTTCGTTTGTTGCAAATGTTGAAGGTGCTATATATGGAAAGCCATTAGACCAAGCATTAAATGAAAAAAGAATTACAAAAGTTCCATACGATGAAGGTTATCCTGTAAGTACTTTTTGGGATTTAGGTATTGCAGACGCAACAGCAATTTGGTTTGCACAAGTAGTAGGACACGCAGTTCATATTATAAATTATTATGAAGCTAAGGGTGAGGGTTTAAAACATTACTGTGAGATATTAAATACTTATAAGTATCTTTATCAACATCACTATGCTCCACATGATATTGATGTCCGAGAATTAGGTACAGGTAAATCAAGGCGTGAAATCGCTATGGAGTTAGGTTTAAACTTCAAAATAGTACCAAAGTTACCTGTTGAGGATGGAATACATGCAGCACAACAATTAATATCTAGGTGTTGGTTTGATGCAAAAAACTGTGAAGATGGCCTGCAGGCACTTCGACAATATCACAGGGTATATGATGAAAAGACTCAATCGTTTAGGACAAGACCTAAGCACGATTGGTCATCTCATGCTGCAGATGCCTTTCGTTATATGGGAATTGGGCTAGATACAGAAGAAGGATTTATGAGAAAACCAAAACAAAGAATTTCGCAACAGGAATATAACCCATTTACTATGGAGAGTTTGGGGTAATGGTTGCAAAAGAAACCTGGATGGCTGTCGGTGCAGTTGTTAGTGCTTTAAGTTCGGCTGCAAGTTTAATGATGCAACCAGAAATGCCGAGTTATGATTTACCAGATGTACCAGAGTCGCCACCACGACCACCTGTTACTAGAGATAATGCAGAGAGTATTGTAAATGATCCACAAGCATCTGCTGCAGAAAAATCGCAGGCACAATCTTTATTAGATGAGATGGCAGGAGAAAGAAGAAGAGTAAAACAAAAAGCAGCAAGGGCTGGATTAATACAAACAGGCCCACAAGGATTACTGGATGAACCAGAAACTTATAAGAAAACTTTATTAGGAGGTACTACATAATGGGAGGTATTTTTTCACCACCAGCACCACCACCACAACCTAAACCTGTGGCTCCACCACCAGCACCGAAGCCAGTTGCTCCAGCAGGACCAACAAAGGCAGAGTTGGAACAGAGTGAAGCAGCAGCAGCACAACAAAGAAAAAGAAAAGGTCGTTATGCTACTATAATGACTGGTGCTGAGGGCGTTACTGGTGATCCACTTACAGAAAAGAAAACTTTATTGGGAGGTTAAGTGAGTGGAATAAAACATTGGATAAATTACAGAGAAGGGCAACTTAGAGGAGCTTTAGGTGGAGGTAAACCTTTACCAGGAGGATGGACTGCATATGATAAAGAGAAAAACCAACTTGTACCAGGAACCCCAGAGATGAGAGAATTTAGGAAAGATAAATATAAATTGTATAATCCAGATGTAAAAGAAACATACTGGGATAAAGAAGAAAATTTGATTAAAGCAGGTGTAGATCCTAAATTAGTAAAAGAGAAAGAAAAGAAAGCAGGAAAAACAAAAACGACTAAACAATCTAAAACACCATTAACACAACAAAAAGTTTTAATGGCTAGACAAGAAGGAAGTGGGCAAACAATTAAAAAAACATTAATGGGATAATATTATGGCAGTAAGTAAATTTGTATCAGATAAATTAAAACAGTTTGAAAGTTTAAAAAACCTTCGTTATTCTTGGGAAGGACATTGGCAAGAAATTGCTGATTATGTTTTACCTAGAAAAGCGAATGTTACTAAGACAAGAGCTAAAGGAGATAAACGAACAGAATTAATTTATGATGCTACTGCAATACACGCATTAGAATTATTATCTGCATCTCTTCATGGTATGCTTACCAACCCTTCTACATCTTGGTTTGATTTAAAATATAAACAAAATGAAATTAACGATGACGCAGGTGCGAAGGCATGGTTAGATACTGCTGTAGAAAGAATGTATCAAGCATTTGCTCGTAGTAATTTTCAACAAGAGATACACGAATTATATATGGACCTTACTGCTTTTGGAACTGCCTGTTTATTCCTAGAAGATTCTGATGGAGAGTTGCGTTTCTCTTCAAGACATGTTGCAGAAATATTTATATCTGAAAATCATCAAGGCAAAATAGATATGGTTTGCAGAAAATTTAATATGTCTGCAAGAGCAGCAGTTCAACAATGGGGTGTGCAAGCAGGAAGTAAAATTCTTAATGAAGCAAAAACAGATCCATACAAAGATGTTACAATCTTACACTCTGTCTATCCTAGAGATAATTATGATACAAAGAAAAAAGATAAATTAAATAAACCATTTGGCTCTTGTTACATTGATCCAGACGGACAGCATTTAATTGCAGAAGGTGGTTTTGATGAATTTCCATTTATGGTTCCTAGATTTTTAAAATCATCTAATGAAGTATATGGAAGAAGTCCATCAATGACTGCGTTGCCTGACATTAAAATGTTAAATGAAATGGCAAAGACAACAATCAAGGCAGCACAAAAACAAGTTGATCCACCGTTGTTAGTTCCAGATGATGGATTTGTTTTACCTGTAAGAACTGTTCCAGGTGGTTTAAATTATTATCGTGCAGGAACAAGAGATAGAATTGAACCATTAAATATTGGTGCTAATAATCCAATAGGATTAAATATGGAAGAACAAAAAAGAAGAGCTATTAGAGAAGCATTTTTTGTAGACCAATTACTTTTAGGACAAGGCCCACAAATGACAGCAACAGAAGTTGTACAAAGAAACGAAGAGAAGATGAGATTACTAGGACCTGTTCTTGGAAGATTAACAAGTGAATTATTAAGACCTTTAATTAATAGAGCTTTTAGCATTTTATTAAGAAATGAACAATTACCACCTATGCCAGAATATTTAGAAGGTGTTGATATAGAAATAGAATATGTATCACCACTTGCTAAAGCACAAAGAACTTCTGACTTATCTGGAATATTAAGAGCATTAGAAATTGCTGTTCCATTACAACAACAAGTACCTGTGTTTGATTATATAAATTCAGATAAATTAATTAAATATATATTTGATATATTAGGTGTGCCTGGTACATTATTAAATGATGATGTTAGTGTTGCACAAAAAAGAGAACAAGATGCTATGGCACAACAACAACAATTACAACAACAACAACTGGCACAAGCAGCAGAGTCAGCAGGGAAGGCAGCTCCTGCTGTTAGAGAAGTTGCAAACATGATGACTACAGAAGCAACATAATGGATTTAGATAAATTACAACAATTAAAAAAAGAATATAAAGTTGTCTTTGGTTCTGAACAAGGCAAAAGAGTTTTAAAAGATTTAAAGTTTCGTTGTCATCATTACATACCTACGCATGTAAGAAATGACTCACACGAAAGTGCCTTTCTTGAAGGGCAACGATCTGTTTTATTAACCATTTTAAGTTTTATAAAGGAGGAAAATAAACAAGATGGCTGAAGAGCAAGCACAGGTAGCGACAGAAGAAACATCGTCTGATGTTGCACAAACAGAAGAACAACCGTTAGATGCACAAGTGGATTGGAGAGAAAATCTCCCAGAAGATTTAAGAAACGATCCATCATTGACAACTGTTAAAGATGTGCCAGGTTTAGCAAAATCTTATATTCATGCACAAAAAATGATAGGTGCAGATAAGATTGCAATTCCTGGAAAAAATGCTTCGGAAGAAGAATGGGATGCTGTATATAATAAATTAGGCAAACCAGAAGAAGCAAAAACTTATGAGGAAGATTTGGGTGATTTACCTATTCCAGAGGAAAATGTAAAAAACTTTAAAGATACTGCTCATAAGTTAGGTCTTAACCAAATACAATTTAAAGGATTAACTTCTTGGTATAAAGATTTAGTTAAGACACAAATAGAAGATATAAATGTGGATGCTGATACTAAAAGAGCAGAATCAGAAGCTGCATTGCGAAAAGAGTTTGGAAAAACTTATGACGCAAAATTAAAATCTTCTCAAAGAGTATTCCAAACTTATGGCGATACTAAATTTTTAGATGTAGAATTAAAAGATGGAACTAAATTAGGTAATCATCCTACATTTATAAAGTTGATGTCTAACATTGCAGACACTATATCTGAAGACAAGATTGCTACTGGAGAAAAAGGAAGTGAGTTTTTCACTCCTGCAGAAGCTAAAAGAAAGATTGCAGAATTAACTGTTACTGGTTCACCATACTGGAATCGTAAAGATCCAGGCCATGAAGATGCAGTTAAAGAAGTAGCAGACATGCAAGAGATGGTTCATCCAGAAGAAGGATAGAAAGGAAATAGGAATAGATAAGGAAAATGAATGAATGGAAAAAACCTACTATTCGTATCGTTGCTGTTGGTCTTGAAATCAATAGTTACGCTTGTGCGATAGTTTAAAAAGTTTTTTTTGTTTTGGTTTTTTTAAAACAAAAGTCAGGGTAAATGGGAACATTCCTGTTGTTAGTCTAATGACTCGTATGGGGTAATCGTTACTTCCCAAGAGAGTGTCCAATTATGGACAGCACTTCTCGCTGTTTATTTTTTATTAACAATTTTGGATAAGGAGATCTAATGAGTTCTCAAATTACTACGGCTTTTGTTCAACAATATAGTAGTAATGTACAATTACTTTCTCAACAAAAAGGAAGTTTGTTAAGAAACGCTGTACGAGTTGAAAGCCAAGTAGGAAAGAACGCATTTTACGATCAAGTTGGTTCTGCGACTGCACAAAAGAGAATGAGCAGACATGCAGACACACCACAAATTGACACTCCACATGCCAGAAGAAGAGTATCGCTTGTTGATTATGAGTATGCTGACTTAATTGACGACCAAGACAAAGTCAGAACATTAATTGATCCAACAAGTCCTTACTCACAAGCCACAGCATTTGCAATGGGAAGAGCTATTGATGATGAAATCGTCTCTGCTGCTTTCGGAACTGCATATACTGGTGAAACAGGTTCTACTTCAACGAGTTTTCCAGCAGGACAACAAGTTGGAGTCGGCTCACCTGCTGCAGGTTTGACAGTCGCAAAGCTCGTAGAAGCAAAGCAATTACTTGATGAGAATAATGTTGATCCAACATTACCTCGTTATTGTGCTGTTGCTCCTGAACAGCTTGCAGATTTGTTAAACATAACAACTGTAACTTCATCAGATTACAATACTGTTAAAGCATTAGTGCAAGGCGAAATTGATACATTCTTAGGTTTTAAGTTTATTGTATCTAATCGTCTTTCCAGTGAATCTGGAGTTAATCGTAGAGTGATTGCTTGGGCTGAAGACGGCTTATTACTTTCAATAGGTAAAGATATTACTGCGAAAATAGATGAAAGAGCTGACAAAGGTTATGCTACACAAGTCTATTATTCTATGAGTATCGGTGCTACAAGAATGGAAGAAGAAAAAGTCGTTGAAATTAAATGTAGAGAGGACTAGGGGTAACTAAATAATATGGCAACTGTTTATGGTTCAAATATTACAAATTTAGACGCAACTCCTAGAGTTCCTGCATCTTCTGAGCAAGTACACGGAGTAATGAGAGTGTGGTATGATACTTATGAAGCAAGTTCTCTTGGCTCTGGTAGCACAATTACTATGGCAAGAATACCTGCTTATTCCACAGTTCACGATGTTGTTTTGAAATGTGATGCCTTAGGTGGCTCTTCAACTTTATCAGTTGGAGATTCTAGTGATGCTGACCTGTTTTTAACAGTTGTTGGTACATGGAATGTTGCTGGGCAAACACAATCAATTCAAGCAGGGCAAGACGCTATTGCTGCTGGAACTAGCACAGGAATATTAGGTGCTGGTTATCGTTATACAAGTGAAACTGATTTAATCATCACTACTGGTGGTGCAACTATTTCAGGTAGTATTCACATGTGGACATATTACACAACTGATTAATGCGTTTGTAATTCTAACACAATCCTGAATAAGATTCTGAGTTAGCCAGTACTTGTAAACAGAAACTGGCAACATTTTTTTATATTATTAATAGGAGAAAAAAAATAATTAATGGCAAGTAAAGTTGATATATGTAATTCTGCAATGAACATGTTAGGAGCATCTAACATTGTATCATTAACAGAGGATAGTAAAAATGCTCGTTTATTAAATCAAAGATTTGATTTTGTAAGAGATGCTGTATTTAGAGGACATGCTTGGAATTGTTTAATTAACAGACAACAATTAAATCAATCTTCAACAACTCCTACTTATCAGTATAGTTATGCTTATCCACTACCTACCGATCCATATTGTTTAAGAATTTTAGATTTTCATACAGGTTCTTATTCTTCCAATGAAGTGGATATAGATTGGAAAGTAGAAGGAAGAGAAATTTTAACAGACCAAGCAACAGTATATATTAAATATATTGGAAGAGTTACTGATCCAAATGAATATGATACATTGTTAATTGAAACAGTTGCTGCGAGATTAGCTTCAGATACAGGTTATGCTATCACAGGTTCCACTACATTAACAAATGCTATGTGGCAATTATACGAAGCAAAGATTGTTGAAGCAAGACATGCTGATGCGACAGAAGGAAAACCAGATGAAATAATAGCTAATACATGGCTTAATGCGAGGGCTTAATAATAATGGCTAGAACAACATTAGCATACTCAAATTTTACTGGTGGTGAAATATCCCCCAGACTAGAAGGAAGAACTGATTTAGCAATTTACAATAATTCTGCAAAAGAATTAAATAATTTTCTTATACATCCACATGGTGGTGTGTCAAGAAGGCCAGGTACAGAATTTGTTTCAAGAGTTCACGACCAATCTAAATATACAAGATTAATACCTTTTGAATTTTCTACAGTACAAACTTATGTTTTAGAATTTGCGACAGGTAAAATAAGATTTTATAAAAATCAAGCACCAATATATGAAGCAACAAAAACTATATCTGGAGCAACACAAGCAAACCCATGTGTAGTTACTGCAACTTCACATGGATATTCTGATGGAGATTTTGTTCTTATACAAGCAGTTGTAGGAATGACAGAATTAAATGGAAGAAGATATAAGGTAGCAAACAAAACAACTAACACTTTTGAATTACAAGATGAAGATGGAACCAATATTAATTCAAGTGCTTTTACTGCTTATAGTTCTGCAGGTACTGCATCAAGAGTATATACTATCAGCAATCCATATACCGAAGCACAATTAAGAGATATTAAATTTACTCAATCTGCAGATGTTATGTATTTAGTTCATCCAGATGTATCTATTAGAAAATTAACAAGAACAGCACATACCACTTGGACATTAACAGAAGCAGATTTACTTGATGGACCTTACTTAGATGAAAATACTACAGCAACAACTATGACACCATCTCATTCTTCAGGAGATGATCGAACAATAACGGCTTCAACTTCAACTTTTGCTTCAAGCGATGTAGGAAGATTAATTACTTTTGATTCTGGTTATGCAAAAATAATAACCTATACAAGTGGAACTGTTGTGAAAGCTGATATTAAAGATGATTTTGCTGGAACAAGTGCTACGACTGCTTGGTCATTAGGAGCATTTTCTGATACGACAGGACATCCTGCTGCTACTACATTTTTTGAACAAAGATTAGTTTTTGGTTCAACAGCTACAGAACCACAATCTTTATTTTTTAGTCAGTCAGCAGATTATGAAAACTTTAAAGCAGGAACTGATGCTAGTGATGCAATGATATTTGCAATAGCATCTGACCATGTTAATGTTATCAGATGGCTTGCAGGAACTAGATCATTATTAATTGGAACAATGGGTGGAGAGTTTATAGCAAAAGGTGGAGGAACAGACTCTGCATTAACACCTACAAATATTGAAATAAGAAAACAATCTAATTATGGCTGTGCATCAATACATCCACTAAGTATTTCTAATGTTACAGTTTTTACTCAAAGAGCAAAAAGAAAGTTAAGAGAGATGGTATATGATTATGATACAGATTCTTTTGTTGCACCAGATTTAACTATACTTGCAGAACATATAACAGAAACTGGTGTAGTAGAACAAGCATATCAAAAAGAACCAGATAGTGTTGTTTGGTGTGTTTTAACAAATGGAAAAATGGTGGGTATGACATATCAAAGAGAACAAAAAGTTGTTGGTTGGCATGAGCATGAAATAGGTGGAACCTTTACTGGAACACATGAAAGTTATGATAGTCTGACTTATTCTCATGGATTAGTTGAAAGTGTATGCACTATACCAACAGATGCTGATGAAGATGAAATGTGGGTTGTTGTTAAAAGAACAATTAACTCTTCAACAAAAAGATTTATTGAAAAATTAAAACCAATAGATTGGGGTTCTAATAATAACAATATGTTTTTTGTAGATAGTGGACTAACATTTACTGCAAGCACTAAAAGTTTTACTAATTCTAATGTTAATGCAAGTAATGAGAGAATTACAATAGCTAGTCATGCAATGAGTACAGAACAAGCCGTACAAATAGAACCATTAGATACTGCAACAATGCCTGGTGGTATAAATCAATATCAAACATATTTTATTAAAAGTATAGATTCCAATACCGTAGAATTATATTTAACTGCTGCTGGAGCAACTGCTGGAACTGTAGCACAAAAAGTTGATATTACTTCAACAGGAAGTGGAAGTTTTACAATGCACTTAGCAAGCATAACATTAACAGGACTACATCATTTAGAAGGACAATCAGTTACATGTTTGGTTAATGGTGCAACACATCCAAATAAAACTGTATCAAGTGGAGCAATAACTTTAGATAGATATGCAGTAAAAGCTCATATAGGATTAAATTATACATCAACTTTACAAACATTAAGAATGGACACGGCTGTTGGAACAGGCCAAGAAACAGTACAAGGTATGCCTAAAAGAATACATAATATTTTTGTTAGATTATATAAAACAATAGGGTTGTTAGTAGGTAGTTCAACAAGTAATGTAGATAGAGTTCCGTTTCGTAGTTCTGCAGATTCAATGGATAGTGCTGTAGATTTATTTAGTGGAGATAAAGAAGTAGAATTTAGAGGAGGATTTAGTACGAATGGTAATATTGTAGTACAACAAAATCAACCATTGCCTATGACAATATTATCTATATTTGCAAGTGCTAACATATTTAGTAAATGAAAATAGTACCATTTAAAAAAGAACATATAAAAAAGTTAATGGATTTAGAACCAAATTACAGAAGATTATTTTATGGAACTAAACAACATTACTTAAAAAGTTTTCCAGAAAAACAAAATGTTTGGACAGGATTAGATGATAATAACAGAGTTGTAGGTTGTTCTGGAGTGTATGAATTATGGAAAGAAGTAGGAGAGGGTTGGTTGCTTGCAAGTAATTTAATAAGAAAACATCCTCTTACTACTATAAAAACAATGAAACAAAACTTAAATATGTTAATGAAAGAATATAAAAGAATACAAATAGTAGTTCAAAATAATTTTCCAGAAGGAATGAAGTTTGCATTAATGTTAGGTTTTAAACCAGAAGGACTAATGGTTAGATATGGACCAGATGGTAGAGATTATATGAGAATGGCGAGAACAAGATAATGGCTATAGACGCAAAAACAGCAATGATGATAGGAACAACTGCTTTAGGGTTTGGAGCAAAGATGGCCCAAGCCAATGCTTTAAAAAAAGAAGGCCAAATTGCAGCATCTATTGAAAGAAGAAATGCTGCAGCCGAAGAACAAAATATAGCAGATTTTAAAGCATCACAGGAATTTGAATTAGATTTATTACAAGTAGATTTTGATACAATACAGTCTGCAGCAGAAACAGGTTACGCATATGCTGGTGTTCAAATTGGAAGAGGAACTCCTGTTCATATTTTTGTAGACAATCAAAGAAAATTTTTAACACAGAGTCAGGCAATAAATTATAATACAAATATAGAAATTAATAAAGCAACGGTAAGAAGGGATGGATATTTATTAAGAGCATTACAATCTCAACAATATTATAAATCAAGAGCAAGAGCTGTACAATTTGATGCTTTTGCTGGAGTCATTAAAGGTGGATCAGATATTTATAAACAATTAAAAAGACCACCTGCTTTACAAACAACATCAGAAAGTTTAGGAATGTCGCCACAATATGGTTTTGGAAATGCTAGTTCTGGAATAATGAGTTCAAAATTTAATGTAAACCCAAGAGCAAAATATAGAAGGACTCAAAGTACAAGGTAATTAATTATGGTACAAATAAAAAAATATAGTCCTAATATAGAAAAACTTAAAACTGGTGGACAAACAATAACAGGCACAGCTATGGGTTCTGAATTTGCATATCAAGGTTTTGCAGAACTTATGAATACATCTAATGAAGCATTAAAAAAAGGTTTAGATAGTATAAATTTAGCAAAAGATAATCTTTGGATAACAAAACAATCTGCAGCTTTTGATGAGTTTGCATTACAATATGTCAATGAAAAAAGATTAACTTGGGGAGATCCTTCTTTAAATGGATTTAAAGATGATGTAAGTGAAAATTTAGATACTAAAGTAAATGAATTAATGCAAGGTGCACCTTCAGACAAAGCACATAGTGAATTACAAAATAAATTAATATTATTAAAAAGTGGTTATGTTAATAAAGCATTTGGACATGAAACCAAAGCAACAACAAATCAATTAATTGTAGATGAAAATAAATCATTGGAAAAAATTATTGCTGGTGTAAAAGCTGGTAATGGTTTAACTCCAGACCTTATGCAAAATGCCAGAGATACTATTGTATCTATGTATAGTAAATCAGACGGAATTTATAGACATCCAGAAGAAGTTGCAGAAAAAATTAACGAAGCAATGAAACGATTAATTGGGGCACAACTTTATGCTGTAACTACAGATCAGGGAAATAAAGCTATATCTGAAGTTGAATGGAATATAAGAAAAGAATTAACCGAGAAAAAAGATTTTTATATAAATTTATTAGATGGCGATGAAGATATGTATGAAGATATATTATATGAAAATATAAATTTATTTAAAAAACATGAAACAGAAAAATTAAAACTAAATGAGCAGGAACTATCAAATGATAAAAGATATTTTCCTCCACCGTTTATTGAAGTTATAAATACAATAGACGAACATCCACAAAATATTTTGTCTGTTCCTGATAAACATAAATTTGAAAATGTTGCCAACGACTTAGATCCTGCATCTAAAAATGCTGGCCTAAGGTTTATAAAAGAATATCCATTATTAAAACAAAACAAATTAGATGTTAAGCCATCTGATCCTTATGCAATAGAAATGATAAAAGATAAATTTAATAATGCAGAGGATATTAGACAAGAATTAGATATTGCTTATACAAATGATGCAATAAATATTAATGATTATATACATTGGAAAAATGTATATGAATGGAATACTCCTGGAACAAATAAGAATAAAAAAGTTTTAGAAATAAATAAATCTATTGAAGGAAAATTAAAAGCAGTTAAAAATTATAGTGGTTTAAATGAAAGAGATGTAGCTGATATTGAAACAGACTGGAGTAAGCAAAGAATAGATAAAGCCACAACATATTTAGCAGAACCAGAACAAATGGAAGAAGATTTTGATAAAATACTTTTATCATACAGAATTAATAAAGCTGTTATTAATATTTCAAAAACAAGACAAAAATTACCTACTGTTTTAACTGGAAAGGATATATCTTTAGTTCTTGCAGAAAAAGAAGGAACACAATTACAAAACGGATTAGTTGAATTTTTTGTTACATTAGATAGTTTAACAGGACAAGAACAAATTGATTATCTAAAAACAGAAGGACCAAAAATAAATTATATTGTACAACAACACGAAGTGTACCATGATAAAAAATTTGATTTTAATAGTTTATTAATGAAAGAAAATTTTAAGAAAATTAAGGAAGGAACATACAAACTACAAAGTAGAGATTCAAGAATAGATGATGTTAGTGAAAATCCTTACTTTGATACTAGAGATAAAGAAGATGAAAAAATGAAAATGTTAAGTCCGTATTATCTTACCATAATAGATACAGCTAATTTAATTATAGATAAAGTAAATGTTGCACCAGAAGGACCAGTTGATTTCCGACAATTTCAACAACAATTAGATAAAGATGTAGATAATATTGTAGATAAAGATGATATTAGCAAAGATAATTTATCTAAAAGACATGTTAAAGAATTATTACTAAATTTAATTTTTGAAAAAAGACCAGATATATCAGGAGAAGGAATGAAAGCACGACCAAAAATTACCACAGGAGATAATGTTGATTTTCTACCAATGTGGACAACTGTAGATGCAAGACAAAAAAAATATCTTAATTACATATTAAGAAAGGAACAAAATTATGACTAAAATTCCAGATAATATAGAAGAGTGGTATAAAGAACAAATTGGTTATAGAGAAGAAGAAGAATCTTTAAACACTATGACATCACACGCAAATAATATTGGAGTTAATTTTAATCCTCAACAATTAAACAAAATACAAAATGCAGAATTATATAGAGATAATGTAGAAGATAAACCATTTTTACAAAGAGCAGGTAAAGATATATTAAAGTTTGGTACTTCAATGGATATATTTAAAGCAATAGGAAATGCTGGGGTTGATGCTGTTAATGAAACAGAACACGCATTAGAAGATGTTATAGGATTTTTAGGCAAGCAGGTTGGTTTAAAACGAGCAGATAAAATAAAAATATTTGAAGATGTAGATGAAGAAAATAATTATGCACTTAATATTGAATTACCAGAAGGTTGGAAAGATTATAAATCTGCTACTGGGCGAGGATTAGAAAATATTTTACAATTCCTTGCAGGGTTTGTAGGAGCAGGAAAATTTATTAGACCACTTAAATATGTAGCTAAAGATGGTAAAACAAAAATTGGTTTAAAAGCAATAGGAAAAGGAGCAGTCGCAGACGGTGCTGTTTTTGATCCACAAGAGCAAAGATTATCTAGTTTAATTCAAAATTATCCAGAAACAGAAAATTTTATAACAGAATATTTACAAGCCGATCCAAAAGATACTGCAATAGAAGGAAGATTTAAAGCATTTTTAGAAGGAGGAGCATTAGGTCTTGGTGCTGAAGGATTAATGGCTGGTCTTAGGGTTCTTCGTGGTAGTGCAAAAAAGCAATTAGTAGATGAAGTACAATTACAACAAGCACAACAAACAGAATTAAAAGGAAAGGCATATTTGCCACCAGATTGGCTTGATGCTTTAGGCCCAAAATTAAAAGGAAGAATAACTGGTTGGAAAGACAAACCTAAAACAGTTGGAACAGAAATTACAGAAAAAGAATTAAAAGCAAGACCAATTTTAGGATTAAATAAATTGTTAGATGATATGAAACTTATAGATCCTAATTATAGAAACATAAACGAAACAACAGATGTAGACCAGTTATTAACAGAGGTATTAAATCCTAGAACAAAAATAGGAAAAGAAGTAAAAGCAAGTAAAGTTTTAGAAACATTAGCAAAAAGACAAAAGTCAGCTTATAAATTAACTAAAGCTGATGAAGAAGTTTTTAAAAATAATAAAGCAAAACTTGATGAATTACACAAAGGAAGAGGTAAATTTTATGGAAAAGAAGATTATAAAAAAAGTATTGTAGCTCTTACCGACCATTTAGGAGATTCTCTTGAAGAGTTATTAGAAAGACAACCTGGAATAATAAAAAATTTAACAGAAGAAAAAGTTGCAGCAATAGGATTTATTGCAAAAGCATCTCAAAGAAAAACAGGAGAAATTGTAAAAGATATAGTAACAAAAATACAAAACAAAACAATTACAGATAGAGATTTTATAATTGGAAACGAAGCGTTTAGAGCACATGCGTTAATAGTAGGTCATTGGAGAGGACTAGGAGCAGACCAAGCAAGACAATTTAGACAAAGACAATATATAAATGATTTAGATGATGCAAGAGATCTTAGTAATATAGTAAAAACTAAAATAGAAGCAATGGCTGGTGGTAATAAAGTATTACAAGAAAAATATAAAAAATTAGCTACTTTATTTGAAGCAAATCTTAGTATAGGTAATCTAAATAGATCTATGAAAGAAATGGGAGAAGCAAAAACGATAGATAGAATATTAGAAGTATTTATAAATGGTATCTTGTCTGGTCCAAAAACACACATTGTTAATGGTTTAGGAAATACAATAGTTATAGGAATGAGATTAGCAGAAGCAGGAATAGCAAGAGGTTATGCAAGATTATTAGGTGATGATGTTAGTATTGCTGCTGGAGAAGCGTTTGCAGAAGCAGACGGTATGGTACGAGGATTTGCAGATATGATGAGATATTATTATAAAACAGCAGTAAGGGGAGTTGGCAAAGCAGAACAACCTCATGGATATGATTTAACAAATACAAAATTAGAATCTGGACAACAAAGAGCTATAGCTTCAGACCAAATGAATTTATCAACTAAAATGGACTCAACAGTAGGACCAGCTATTAATTTTGTTGGTAGTGCAATAAGAATACCAGGAGCAGCATTAATGCACGAAGATGCTTTCTTTAAAGTTATAGGTTATCAAATGGGTTTATATAGACATTCACACAGACAAGCAATAAAAGAATTTAAAGCATATAAAAGTTCTGGGAAAAAAATAAAATTAGATGATGCTGAATGGATTAAAAATAAAAGATATGATATTTTAAAAAATATTGATAGTAATAAATATAAATCAATAAGGTTGTTAGCATCAGACCAAGCCCATTTACAAACATTTACAAAAAGAGTAGGAGAAAAAGCTGTTGGTTTACAATCTACTTTATTAAGAAATCCAGCACTAAGATTTATAGTTCCTTTTTTTAGAACACCTGCAAATATTTTAAGTTATGTTACTGATCGTTCTCCTTTGTTTTGGTTAAAACAAGATATGAGAAAAGCTCTAACGATGGCTGATGGATATACTAGAGCAGACAGATATAATGCCTTATCCAAATTAACAATGGGTTGGTTAATGATGGCTTGGACCTTTGACCAAGTATTAGCTGGAAATATAACTGGTAAGGGAAATACTCCAAAAGGATCATTACAAGTAAAAAGAAGAATGGGAATAAATCCTTATTCAGTAAAAGTTGGAGATGTTCGTTTTCAATATTCCAGAACTGATCCAATAGGAATGACAGTAGGTATGGCTGCAGATATGGCTGAGATGTTATATAGTGTAGAAGATTTTGATGGATATGAAGAACAATTTTTAGAACAATTTGCTATTGGCACATTAACAATGGCAAATAATTTTGTTAGTAAAACATATATGTCTGGTGTATCAGAATTGATAAATGTTATATCTGAACCAGATAGGTATAGTATGAATTATTTATCTCGTTTTTTTGGTGCTTTAGTTCCTTATAGTTCATTACAAAGAGAAATCAAAAGAGCAACGCAACCATATATAAAACAAACTGTAGGATTTATGGGAAATATAGAAAAAAACACATTAGGATTTGGAGATAAACTACCACCTAGAAGAGATTTTTGGGGAAATGAAATTCCTTCACAAAATTTGGCGTTAGGTGATAACACTTTAGGATTTATATATGATGCTGTATCTCCTATATATGCTACAAGAGAAGCAAAAAATCCAGTTGATGAAGAATTTTTAAGATTAAATTATCTTCCAAACAAACCTTTTTCAAGAAGACAAAGTATTGGAAATAAAAGAGTGGATATGTACCAATATCCAGAAGATTATGACAGTCTTAATCAGAATTTTGGTGCGTTAAAGCATCCTAGATATAATGGAAGAACATTATTTCAAAAACTAAATTCATTAGTAAGTGGTGTTGGTTATGAATCAAAATATTATCAACAACTAGAAGATGATGATAAAAGAACATATATAGGTAATATTATAGCAGATTATAGACGTGCTGCAAAAAACATAGTTTTTAGTTCACCAAAAAATCATAAGTTAAGGCATTTAATTAGGGGAGGATAGACACTAAATATATAACTAACGGAATTTCGGCCAATGACAGTATCAACAACTAATACAAAAGTATCATTTACAGGTAGTTCATCTAATGGAACTGATGGCACATCTACATTTGCATACAATTTTAAAGTCTTTTCTACTGCAGAAATTAAAGTAATTATTAGAACCACAGCAACAGGCGTGGAAACTACAAAAACCTTAACGACTCATTACACAGTAACAGGCGCAGGGGAAGATGCTGGAGGTAATGTAGTATTCACTTCTGGTAATAACCCACTTTCTTCAGAAACTGTAATTATTAAAAGGAATATTAGTTTAGCACAAGGAACAGATTATGTAGCTAACGATCCATTTCCTGCAGAAAGCCATGAAGATGGATTAGATAAAATAGTCCACATGGTTATCCAACAAAATGAAGAATTAAGTAGATGTTTAAAAGCATCAGAAACATTAACAGATTTAACCACACCAGAATTTACAGACGCTGCTGCTAGCAGAGCAGATAAAGTTTTAGGATTTAGTTCTGATGGTACAACTTTAACTACAACCACAACATTCAATCCTGCTGGTGGAGATACTTCTCAATTCACATACAGCACAACCACAACTGACTCTGATCCAGGAAGTGGTGTCATCCGTTTTAATCATGCAACTTTGGCTAGTGCAACGATTGCTTATGCAGATGATTTAGATGCGTTAGGCACAGATGTATCTGCTTGGGTACAAAGTTTTGATGATGTAACTGGTAATGCTACAAACAGAGGAAGAATTAGAATACACAAAGCTGGTAACCTTGCTATATGGGCAACTTATAAAGTATCAGGAGCAATAACAGATGCTAGTGGATATAGTAAAATTCCGATTGTTTATATTGATGGAGCAGGTTCATTTACAGATGAAGATTCAATTTATTTATCTTTTGCTGCAAGTGGAGAAGATGGAGCAATACCAGGTTATTATCTTAAATTTGATACAGGCACATCTGACGCAGATCCTGGTGCTGGCGAAATAGCATTTAATAATGGAACTTATGCTTCAGTAACAGCAATTTATATTGATGATGCAGATGCAAACGGAGTAACAATCGCTGGTGATACTGATACTTGGGATGACTCTACTTCAAGTATCAAAGGTCAGATAATGATTTATGATATTAATGATAGTACAACTTATGCAAGATTTAAAATTACAGGAACTACAACTGATGCTTCTGGATATAGTAAACTAGCAGTTGCACATTTAGCATCTAATAATACATTTTCAGCAGCAGACGAATTATCAGTTCATTTTACTCAAAGTGGTTATAAAGGAGATACAGGATCAACTGGACCGACAGGACCGACAGGACCTACAGGTCCAAATGGACCAACAGGACCAACAGGACCAACAGGACCGACAGGATCAACTGGTCCAACAGGATCAACTGGACCATCTGGCCCTTCAACATCGTTTACTCTAGCAGCAGCAAGTGGCCCAAGCCAAACTATTTCTGATACAAATACAATGACAATCGCAGCAGGCGAAGGAATTGACACGACAGCTAGTGCGACAGATACAGTAACAATCTCTGGTGAGGATGCTTCAACAAGTAATAAAGGAGTGGCAAGTTTTCTTGCTCAAGAATTTACAGTAACTTCAGGTGCAGTTTCTTTTAATGATAGTATGCACCCAACTATAACTGGTACAGGAAAGGCATTAGTATTCGGATTTTAATTATGGAGGAAATAAATGGCTAGTGAAGTATTAAAAGTAGCTCATGCAGCAGGAGTAACAAACTCAGAAACTGTTTTAATAAATGGGGTAAGTGGACACACTTATACTATTTTATCAATTATGGTTTGTGAAACAGCAGGTGCAGCAGAAACTTTTGATCTCTATATAGACGATGATGGTGGTGGTACAGATTATGAAATTTATTCTGACCAAGCACTTGCAGCTAACGCTACATTTGAACACACAAGTAAATTTGTTATAGAAGATACAGATCATTTGTGTATTGCAACTGGTAGTAGTGCTAATGTTGATGTAGTTGTTTCGTATTTAGATCAAACATTGTAGGTAAACTATGAGTGGTATAGTTTCTGATAACATCGATAGACAATCTGGTGTAATCGCAGAACCATCAGGTGGAGCTGAAGTTCGTTCTGACGATCCATCAGCATCTGAAGGCACAGTATGGTTCAATACAACTTCTGGAGTATTAAAGGTTTTTAGGAATATAGCTGCTTGGAGTGCAGGAGGAACTTATCCATCAACACATTCACAAATGGCAGCAACAGGTATAATAAGTGCAGTAATAGCAGCAGGAGGAACTGATGGTTCAAATACCCAATCAACTTCCTACGAATATAATGGAACAGCTTGGGCTAGTAATATAGCTATAAACACAGCTTGTGCTGGGCCATCAAGAGGTGGCACTCAAACATCAGCACTTATTGCAGGGGGAATAACTGACTATACACCAACTTACACAAGTAAAACAGAATCCTATAATGGTGCTTCTTGGACAGCTGAAACAGCTTATGGTGGAGGTACTAGGGCAACTATGGCTGGTTGTGGTGCATCAGAAACTGCAATAGTAGTTACTGTTGGGAAAACTGCATCAGGACATAATTATACTAATGCTACATACGAATATGATGGAACTTCTTGGTCAGCAGGAGGAAACAGTAATTATACTGGACAGGGTAGATATGGAACAGGGGTTCAAACAGCAGCAGTATTTGCTGGTGGTAAAAATGCTGGTGGATATACTGCAACCAGCGAAGAATACAATGGAGCTTCCCACACAGCAGGAAATTCTATGGCAACAGCAAGAGGTTATCACGGAGCTGCAGGAACAATGACTGATGCTTTAATGTTTGACGGAGATAGTCCTACAACTGAAATATATAATGGAACATCTTATTCTGCTGGAACAGCAAATGATGGAAGAGTATATGCAGGAGGACATGGAGCAAGTTCAACTTCTGCTTACTGTGTAGGAGGACAAGCTGATGGTTTTGGTGATGTTCTTAATACAACACAAGAATTTGCAGAAGCAGTAGCAGCAAGGACAGTAACAGACAGTTAGGAAAATATTATGAGTGGATCAACAGCAGATAACGCAGGGCGACAATCAGGAGTAATAGCTGCAGCAGCTGCAGGCATAGAAATACTTTCATCTGATCCGGGTGCAGAACATGGAAAATGCTGGTTCAACTCAACAACAAGTTTATTAAAAGTTTATAACAATGTAAGTGCATGGGCTACTGAAGCTACAATAACAGTAGCAAAAGGTGGAGGTATGGGATTTGGAGTTCCAACTGCTGCTTTAATAGCAGGAGGCACAAGTACTATGAGTAATTTTTTAGATACATCTTATGAATATAATGGATCTTCTTGGAGTAATGGAGGGACATTAGCAAACGCTGGTCTTGAAGGTTTATGTTTTGGAACCTTAGCTGCAGCATATACTCATGGTGGATATAATGATCCTTCTGGAGCTGGTGGTTTTCATCAAAATTCAGAAGAGTATGATGGAACATCTTGGTCGTCAAGTGATGATTATACTGATGATATAAAAAATAATGCAGGTGCTTTTGGAACACAAACAGCAGGAGCTTCTGCAGGACAAAGAGATACAGGAAACACTGTTGATACTGGTATGAGAGAATATAATGGCTCAAGTTGGTCAGCAGAATCAAACAGAAATAATGCTGTATATGATGCTTCTTGTTCTGGAACACAAACAGCAGGATTATCTGCTGGTGGAAAAAATTCTAGTAATGCAAAACAAAATCATGGAGAAGAATATGATGGCACAAGTTGGTCAAATGAAGGAGACCTTGCAACAGCAAGAGCTTATGAAGGAACAGGTACATGTGGAACTCAATCAAGTGCATTAACAGTAGGTGGGCAACCTGCAAGTGGAACAATAGCTACTGTTGAAGTCTATAATGGTTCAACTTGGTCAGCAGGAACATCAATAGCAAACGCTACTTACCAAGCACAAACAGCAGCTACATCTAGCACAGATTTTCAATATATGGGAGGAAATCTAGCAAATTCTTCTATTACAACTGCTAATTATCATTTTGCAGAATCAGTAACAGCACAAACAGTAACAGACAGTTAAAAAATTATGAGTGGAAAAATAGGAAATAATATAGGATATAGTAGTGGTTCAGTAACAGCACCATCTGGTGGTGTGGAAATCAGAAGTGATGATCCAACATTATCAGAAGGATTAATGTGGTATAACACAACTGCCAATACCTTGAAAGTTGCAAGGAATATAGGAGCATGGACTAATGGTGGTAATCTAACTACAGCAAGAATGAAATTAGCTGGTTGTGGTACACAAACTGCAGGATTATCTATCGGTGGATATGATTCTGGTAGACAAGATGAAGTTGAAGAATATAACGGCACAGCTTGGACGGATGTTAGTGGTAATTTAGCAGTAGCTACACATGCTCTTGCTGGTTGTGGAACTCAAACTGCTGGACTTGCCTTTGGTGGATCTACTGGAAGTGATGCTTATTCTGCCGAGTGTCAAGAATATAATGGAACTGCTTGGACTACTTCAGGTGTTGGAGATATTGGAACAGCTAGAAGATATTTAGCTGGTTGTGGAACTCAATCAGCAGGATTATGTTTTGGTGGAGATACAGGATCACGAACTGCAGAATGTGAAGAGTATAATGGAACTTCTTGGACAACAACAAGTGTTGGAGATATGGGTGCAGCAGCAAGTCATTTTTATGGTGCAGGAACACAAAGTGCAGGTTTACGATTTGGAGGTATAAATGCTGCTGGAAATAATATTGCAACAACAGAAGCATATAACGGCTCATCTTGGAGTAGTAGTGGTGATTTAGGAACAGCAAGATATGGTGTAGGAGGTTCTGGAACACAAACTGATGCACTAGCTTTTGGTGGATTTGTAAGTGCTGTTTCAGCTTTAACAGAAAAGCATGATGGTTCAACTTGGTCAGCAGAAGATGCTTTAACTACTGCTAGATCTGAACTAGCAGGATGTGGTGCATCAAGTGGTGCGAGTTTATCATTTGGAGGAGATACAGGTTCACAATCAAATGTAACAGAAGAGTTTACAGATGTAATAACAGCAAGAAGCGTAACAGCTTCATAAAGATTTTAAAAGGAGGAAAACTATGGCAAATAAATATTGGGTAATTGAAAATACAGGCAAAGACTTTTTCACTCATCAAGACAGAAGTGATATGCCAGTATTTCAAGGACATCCTGGTAATGTTTGGATTACATCTGATAATGCTAAAGCAACAGCTTGGGCAGGGAAATATCCTAATGTTTCTAAAACCAAAACTGAAGCACAAGAAATTGTGGATGATAAGGTTGAAGAAGCACAAGAAATATGGGATAATATGGATGAACCAAAACATCCAGAAGAAAGACCTGTAAAATATACATTGGATTAGGAGATATATATATGACAAAACTAACGCAAGTTAATTATCCTATGCTGCCAAGCAAGGATAACGGATTTATAAACAAAATTAAATCAGAACTCAACGATACCATGAAAAAACGCCAGATGTTTCGAACAGAAACTGAGATGAGGTTTTCTGTTTTGAATGATGGTAAACATCCTACTAAAGCCAGTAAGTATTGGCAATCTGTAAGAGAACAAGGAGTGTTTATTGAAAACTTACATACATTATCTTTTGAATACAGAAGGAACTTAGTGAAGTTAAAAAGAAAACAAAAGAAACTTGAAACAGAAACTGATGAGTTTAAAAAAGAATATCTACAAATTGATATTGATGAATGCAGATGGATAAAAGCACAACAAGAATCTGTTGCTAGAGATAGAGTAAGAGAGATTGAGCATTGGTCAAGATTAAAAAAAGAATTAGATGATGGTAGCTTTAATACTAAAGATGTAAACGACCATCAAGCTAAAAGCTATGAACAAAATTTAATTAATAGGGCTAACACACTTACGCCTGGATCAAGTCAGGCAGAGGTCATCAATGTTTTAGGACCACTCCAAACTTTACAACGATTAAATCGTGGAGATAAATTAAGTAATGAAACAGGAGGAGTATCTATACCAGTTGAAAATACAAACAGAAAAACTATACCTACGAAATAAAAAACTAGAACAAAATCCAACAAACCAAAAGCAAGGTGATTTTTATAAAAAAGTATTAAACAGTTTGAAAAAGATTGGTCAAGTTAATCCTTTGATTTGTATTAAAGATGGAGATAAATATAAAGTATGTGTAGGTAACAATCGTTTTCTTGCAGGTTGTGAATTAGGGTTTAAAGAATTTGATATAGTAATTGTTCCTGATGAAAACAGGGATAAGTTTAGAGAAATAATAGGAGGATATAAAACAATATGAAATGGTTTTTAATAATATTTTTGATACATATTTCAGAATATGATTCAACAAATCCACAAGATGTAAAGTTCATTAAAGTTGATAAAGAGTATTCGAGTATGAAGGAGTGTATGGATGACCAACCACATCAAACAATTCAACAAATAAAAAAATATGGTTTTGAATATGACTGGAAAGTAGCTTCTTGTAATAATGGTACATTTACTTTGTATATACATCCTAATTATCCTAATAAATCTAAAGAAATCATTACACCAGGAGTAAATATTTAAGATGGCTAGTACACTCAAAGACCATGAAGAAATCTGTGCTGAACGCTATAAACAAATTAAATCTTCTCTATCAAGACTGGAAAATAAATCAAAAGATAATACAAAAGCAATACTAGGAATAGAAAAACAATTAGCTATGGGTTCTGGTAGTATAAAAGCATTAGCATACATTACTTCAATACTGGGATTAGTATATTTAGTAATGAGGGTATTTAAATGATTTGGTCTTTATTAATTAAAACTGTTGGATCTTCTGTGGTAGAAGGTATCAAACATTATGGTGAAAGAAAGAAGGTTGAAAGAAAAGCAGAATTAGATTGGGCAGCTTCTGCTCAAAGAGCTAGTGAAACTTCCTGGAAGGATGAGTACCTTTGTATTTTATTTACAGGTATTTTTGTATTTCATTTTATTCCACCACTTCAACCATATTTAATTGAAGGTTGGACATTACTTTATACAGCACCAGAATGGTTTAGTTGGTGTTTGCTTGTAATTATTGCAGGTAGTTTTGGAATTAATATAGCAAAGAAATTTTTAAAATAAATGGCAAAGAAAAAACAAGATATAATAAGAGAGTTAGAAGAAATGGAAGAGTATTTTCTTGGTAATAGATTACCATTAAAGCCAGTTTTTAATATGATAAAAAAGAAAAAAAACCAATACACTTTATTTATAGAAGTCAATGGGTTTAAAACAAAAGAACAAGTTGAAAGATTTATTGCTATCTCTGTCAATGATCCAGACCAAAAAATAACAGAAGGTACATTACACTAATGGATTGGGGAGCATACATATTACTAGCAACACTAATAGTATTATCTTTATGTATAATATATTGGAGTTTTTCATAATGTACCCAACACAACAATATAAAACTAAAAAGAAAAAAAGAAAAAAGAAAAAGTTATCCACAGATTGACATTTGTTTGTGAGCAAGTATTCTATATAGAGTATGAATATTGGAGGTAACTACTATATTTGGTAGTGGGAATATCTTTGGGGTTTATGAATACAGCAACAAAAGGTCTTTGGGCTGAAAACATAGCGATGAAATGGTTGTTAGAAAACAACTGGCATCCTTTTCGTGGATTTAATATTGGCCCAATAGATATAGTAGCAATCAAATTCAAACCATTTAACATTAGATTGATAGATGTTAAATACCTGCCACTCAAAACAGCTAAAATAAAAACGAAGAAGAAAGAATATAATTATATATATCCAAGAGTTAGACAACTAACAAACAAACAAAAAAAGATGGGAGTGTTTATGATAGGAGTAAATGAAAAAGGCAAGTGTAAGTTTGTTAAGAATTAATCTTTGTGTTTATTTTTTTCTAGTGCATAAGCAAGAGATAAATAACCACAAGCATCTATATAACTATCTGGTGTAAACTTGCCTGTGCTTATCCTTGCTATCTTTAATAGTGCCATGAGTAAAGCAACTTCATGTGGGCTAATATCTTTTCCTAAAAATACTTTCCAAAAATTTGATATGACTTTTAAATTCTTTGTGTAATTTCCATAGTCTTTATTTCTATCATCAGTAATAATCTTCTTAGCTTTGTCCAGACATTCCTCTGGTCTGTTAATATCCATTTCAATACCATTTCTAAATTCTGTCATAACTGAAAAGAAGAAAGCAAAGGAGAGAATTACTAACGGATTTTTCGGCCAAAGAAATTTCTGTTAATAGGGATAAAAATTCTCTCCCAAAACTTTTTAAACTACCTAGTCTGAATCTTCGGTATCAGATGGAGCATCTCCATTATCATCACCGTTCTCTTCTTCTCCATCATCACCATTTTCTTCATCATCATCTAGGTAATATTTTGTAATGTTTACCATATAGGTCCTCCTAATTACAAAAGTTAATAATTAACCAAAATCTTCAGATGTTTGTTTAGATTTGTTATCATCCCAATCTTTTGGTTCATAATCTCTAATAGTAAGAGTCATCTTACCATCAGAGTCTTGACGCAACGGAAGGTAATCAAGAAATACCGAACTCCCTTTTCCATCCTTATGCTTATATGTTACGCCAATCTTGTTCCATATACCCTTCTCTCTTCCAGCAATCTTAATTACATGAAAGACAGTTTGGTCTGGTAACTTTCCTTTGTTTTCACTCATGACTACCTCCTTTTTTAAGAAGTCGTTGTTTGTTTTCTTCAAAAGATTTAACCAAATTCTGATATAACTCTGGTGATTCTTTCTTCATTGTGTTTAAAGTATCTTTACCTATATCAGAAATTTGTTGTTTTAAAAAATCAAGTCTATCTATTTCTTTAAATCTTCTGTTCCTAAAATCATATACTGATTCCCAGTCTTGCGACCAGTTAGTAATATCATCTTTTTTTTCTTTATCATATGGTTCTTTTGGTGTTTTTGTAGGTGCTTCTGCTTTCTTTACATCTTTATTATCTACTTGTGATTGATAATCCACATAAGAAACATCTTCAAACTTTCCTAAAAATATATCATTACACATACCAAGATGTGATAATGCTTTAGTAAGTGCATCAGTAATAGCAGACTTGGAAGCATGTTCATCAAACTTACCAAACTTTTTTAAATCTTTAACAACAGATATAGGTCCATAAATATTTTCTTTAGTCTTTGTCCATACACTTACATTAGCCATATAAAAATTGTCTTGAAATGTAGGAGCATTAATCCAACCCCATCCATGTCCAATAGGACCAAACACTTCAGTCATCTTTTTGATCTGCCACATAGAATCAATAGTAGATATAGACTTACCCCAAGTAGACCTAAAATCATGGGTAAACTTTTCTGGTGTTAAACCAAAACTATTCCATATTTCTAAATTTTTATTCACTTATATTCTCCTGATATTTATTAAAACCTTGAATTAATTTATCTGTTAATTCTTTAGTGGGTTTATATTTTAGTAAACCACAGTTAATAGTTGTTCTATCTTTTCTAAAAACAATCATAAGATGTTTTTTAGAGATACAAAATTTGTGATGTAATATGTGATACAATAAACATTGTATTTTATATAACTTTTTATTATTACGACCAGAGTTATACAATTCTCCATCAGATACTTTATATAGTTTCTTTATATATTCTATAAAATTAATAAGAACACCATTTTTATATCTAGCACAGACACAATTAAATCGTTGAAAGAAAAAAGTTAAATGCTCTGTGCTAGTTGCGTCATCAAATAAAATATCAATGGCTTTATCTAAAATTACTTTTCTTTCTAGTGTGTTAAAATATAAACTATTATTTATTAGCGTCATTTTTTTTCTCACTCTCTAACATACTCTTATCAAATTTTTTTGTTGTTAAACTTGTAGCGTTGTAAGCATTTGGATTACATTGAAATTCATATTGCTTCTCGTTTTGTAATAATAAGTTTCCTTGTTTTAAACATTCATCCATTGTTGGATAAGTATCTACAAAATAAAGTTGGTTGCTTAACCAAATTAATAAATAATATTTCATTTTAATTCCTCTACTTTAAATACTTTTTTTGATTCCATCAACACTCTTTTAGGACAACCATTCCAATAAAAAGAAGAGAAATCACAATTCAATACCTTTGCTACATCTTCCAACTCAGTATATTTTTTCATTAATGTTTGTCTTCTTATAAATATTCTTTGTAAATATTTCATTGCTAGTTCTAAATTTTCATCTGTCATATATTCACAGTTTGAAGAATCAAAAACTCTTGCTTCTTTCTCATTGACATACATAATTCTAAAAGGTTTCTTAGCAGTATACCAATAACAAGCAACCTGTCTTAAATGTTCAATGCTAGGTTTGTTAGGTAGTGTTCCTCTAGCATAAGAAGGTTTACCATCTTTTCTATATCCTCTAAAACTTGGTGGTTTTATTTTTAATTCTACTCCTTGATCCTCATATTCTAAATCTGTATACATAACAATAGGTAGTTCCAGTCTTGGTAATTCTAAACTCCTGGATTTTTCTCTTATAAATTGTAGTTTCTTTAATGGCTTGATAGCATTTAAAACATTAACTGCATTAGAAATATATTGTGGTGCTACTTCTTTCATTCTTTCTATTTGCATTCTTTCTTTTTCATCTTTGTGCATATAGGTCATTAATTGTTTTACTGTTTCTGTTGATGCTTCTGATATTGATAATGTTTTTTTTGCTACTAATCCAATGCCTTGATGTATTGCATTACCAAATATTACATTAGGATTATAAGCCCATGTCTGTCTTTCTTGTCTTGATGCTATAAAATAATTTGCTATCCAAGTATCATCTGGATTGTTAGCTTGACTAGGAGAAAAGTGGGTAAACTTCCACGCCTTTGCCCAGTCTGGCGTGTCTTGTTTTTGAAAGTAATCGTCATTTGATGACATACCATTATTATGGGCATGATGCAAGGTATGTCAAGTTTTTTGTTGCAGTTATATAAAGAATTATTATACTATATTCTATGGCACAATTAAATAAGCTAGAGGATTACAGAACCAGGAACAAATTATCTTATAAACAACTAGCAAATATATTAAAAATCCATGAAAGAACTGCAAGAAGACATTGTAGACCTCTCGGTGATTTAGATTTTCATTTACCTGTCCAGAAAACAATGGAAAAAATTATTATAATGACTGAAGGATATGTTCAACCTAATGACTTTTATCATATAACTTTAAAACAAGAGGGCTAATGTTTACAATCCTACCTAGAACTAGAATAGATTTACATACATTAGTTGTAGAAACTGCTAAGATGCTACGAGATAAACCAATTTTTTCTAAAGAAGAATGTGAAGAGTTAATGAACTGGTCAGAGAAAGCAAGAGGAGTAGATTTAAAATCAGCAGAGGTAGGTGGCAAGGGAACAGGTGGAGCTAGAGAAGATAGTAGTATAAGAATATGTAAAACTGGATGGATTAATTTTGGGCCTAACGAACCACCAATAGTTAAAACATTATATGGAAGATTGTCTGATGTAATGGGAGTTGCTAATTCAAAATTTTTTGGATTTAATTTATCCACTCTAAATTTTATAGAAGGAATACAATATACTTTATATGAAGGAGAGGGTTCACATTATGGATGGCATATAGATTGTCTACCTGCACCACACAATCCAAGAAAATTAACTATATCTTTATTACTATCTAACGAGAAAGATTATAAAGGTGGGGAGTTAGAAGTTATGGGATTTGAACAAAGAACAATACAAATTCCACAAGGACAAGGTGTAATATTTCCATCTTATATAGCACATAGAGTTAGGCCATTAAAATCTGGCAAGAGGGTATCATTGGTTGCGTGGTTAATTGGTGATGATTTTGTTTAGTGGATATTAATGGTAGAATACAATCATATTTAAGAGATACAACTCCTACTAAAAAAAGAAATTGCTTAAAATGTGGCAAACAATTTGAAAGCAAAGGAGTTGGAAACAGAATATGTCCTAAATGCTCATCACATAACCTCAAGTATTCAAGTTCATTTTAAAGGTAGTCTGGCCTACCAGGACTTAAACTTGCTTAACCTACCCCCCTTAAAACGCTAAATATTTTTATTACTCTTACCAAAATTAAACATTTTAAAAAAAACCTTGCATTTTGCACATCAGATGTCATAAAGTATAGTAATGGAAAAAGGTATCTACATTACGCTTGTTGATTTGAGAGATACGAAGCTAACAAATGGGATGTTTAGATTATACTGTGAATTAAAATACAGAAATTTTAAAAAACATTTGCCTATTATAATTTATCAAAGAACTCTGGGAGAAAAATTAGGATGGAGTTTATACAAGGTAAGACGCACACTAAAAAAATTACACGATAAGAAATATATTATTATACATAAAAAATATGGGAAATGTAATTACACAATAGAACGATGAAAAGAAAAGTGTGGAGAACAGAAGAGAAAGCAAAGCCAGAAGATAGTATGAGATATATTATGGTGGATGGTGAGAAGAAACTATTTAAACCTGTAAGATATATTGATAGTAAAAGAAGAATAGATATTATAGGTGGAGTTAGAGAGGATAAGGATGAAACAGAGATGGATGAACAAGGCAGGCCAATTCCATATAAATTCTTAGGAAAGTCTAATGCAAAAAAGAAAACATTTTTTTGAAACAATCGTAGACATAGGTAGTGGCTACGTTATTGCTGTTGTTATGCAGATATTAATCTTCCCATTATTTGGTATTCAAACTTCTTACTTTAACATGTTTATAATTGGTGGTATATTTATGAGTGTGAGTATGCTTCGTAGTTGGTTATGGAGAAAATATTTTCACAATAGATTTTACAATGAGTAAGTTATTAAAACTAATTCCATTAACTTTAAAAGAAGCTAATGAATTTGTAATTAAATATCATAGACATAATAAAAGATGTGTGGGTTGTAAGTTTTGTTTAGGTGCTATTTTTTATAGAACATTAGTAGGGGTAGCCATAGTTGGTAGGCCAATTGCTAGAAAACTTGCTGATCCACTAGTAATGGAGGTTAACAGAAATTGTGTATCTCCTGAAGCACCTAAGGGAACATGCAGTTTTTTATATTCAAGGTCTATGAAAGTATGGCAGTCTATGGGTGGTAAAAAACTTATTACTTATACACTTGAAACTGAAAGTGGTGCTAGTTTAAGAGGTGCTGGTTTTAAACAAGAAGCTATTACTCAACCATTTAAAAAAGGAAAAGGATGGACAACAAGAAAAGGGAGGGTGTGGCAAAAGATTCAATTAATTCCAAGAATCAGATGGGGTTTGGATATATGACAAGACACAATAGAACAATGGCAATAGTAAAGACATATAGGTTTCCCAGATTTCCAGATCATAAAGGCCATGTTATTTATTCCTATGTTCCAGAAGCAATGAACAATTACCCAATTAAACTTGTAAGAGTTAAGATATATGGCAGGGGTAAGGCAGGTTCTCAATTAAATGATGAGTTAGAAATTCAATGTGGCATCTTGTCTGAATTATTAAAGACAAATGATAATCATGTTCCATTACTTAAAAAATTATGGAATGATATGCCTATTGAGAAAGGAAGACCTAAAACAATTATGGGTTTTATATTAAAGGATTTGAATAGGAGCTATATTGTATGAAACATAAATGGTTATACCATAGCTTTCTCTTTAACTGGTTGGACAGAATGCACACTAAGTTCGGCAACTGGTTGTGGGCTAAGAGATGGAAAAATTTTAAGAAATAATGGATGATGTATCTGTTGATATGCTTGTGGATAACTAACAATAGGAGTGAGCATTTTTGCTTACTGTTGTAAGCACTTTTGCACTACGTTGTGAGCATAAATGAATAGTCCATCATATAATGATTATTAATATATATATATTATAGTGATAGTTTGATGATAGATGTAATGAAACTACGACAACTCATAGCAAGAACAGGTCTGAAGAGTAAATGGATTTATAAGGAAGTAGTAGAGGGAGTAAGGAAGAGCAAGAAAGAGCAAGAGAAGGGGGATGTATGGGCATATATGAGAGGAAGGTTAAGAGGAAAAGAATTAGAGGGATGGATTAGGATAGCGCTTAATAACAGAAAAGAAGCCATGACCATTGCTAGAAAATATGGGTACAAAGGACTTACAAATAAGTCTTTTAAGTATTAAATATATAGACACCAATATAAACAAAGGAGAATTAATACAATGAACATTTTTGATTTAGATACAAAATGGACTAGCTGGCTAAAGAAACCCATTCCTGTATGGGCAGTTCTTATAGGCGTAGGCGTATACTTTTATTTATTCTAATGACCAAACTCATAATACCGAAGAAGGGTATACTTGTTCCTAAGTATGTTGCTGAGGACTTAGAAGCAAGGAAGAAAGCGAGTGAGTTTATAAGGAAGCAAAGGGAAGAACATGAAAAAAATAACCATAAGTAAAGAGCAGGAAGATTTAATCTGCGACCAACTGAAAGAGGGAAAGTCGTTAAGGGAAATCTGCATTAAGTATAAGGATAAACTACCTTCACGAAGAACAATACTAAGAGAGTTAGGTAGGAATGATAAGTTCTTAGTTGCTTATGCTAATGCCAGGAAAGTTCAAGCTGATGTTATTTTAGATGAGATACTTGATACTGCAAGAGGATCAGTAAACGATGAAGACTTTAGAAGAGCCAATGCTTATCGTTGCAAGGGAGAATTATTAAAATTTGTAGTCGGTAAATTAAACCCAAAGAAATATGGAAGCCAGTCAGAGATAACACACAAAGGCGTTGGTTCTGATGGTGAGATAGTATTTAAATGGGATGATGATAGCGAGGATAAAGATAAGAAGTGTTGTGCAGATAAAAAAAAAGCAGAGTAAAACGCACTCTGCCTTTAACATTAGGATGAACTAGGCACAGAGAAAAACGAGTTCAGAAAATCAATCGTGCCTATATCTTCAGTTTTCTTCTTGTCAAACTCAAAACCTAGATCATTTAATTCGTGTTCCCAAACATCTATTTTTTCTTTTTGGTAATACGAACCACTATATCTTCTAAGTTTATACTTGTATGATGGAATGTATGATTTAGTTCCTGCATCATCTATTCCTTTAGTAACACGCACAATTCTATAAGACTTCTTTGTGCTAAGTTCTTTAAGAAACATTCCAGTTTTATACAAAGGTTTCATTTTAACCTCCTTCCTTTTTGTTAAAAAAAAAATAAGAGATATTATATAAAACGAAATCTGGAAAAATAAATTCCATCTCTGTTTTTTAGATTTGTGTGTGAGATTTAGAAAATGAAAATGCAAGTCGTTGATTTAACTAACATCTTTAATTATTTTTTAGTGTCTTGTTTCTGTCTTTGGTAGTTCCATATCAGTAACTATCTTATGTCTATTTCTTTTAATTGTTTTCATATCTATTACTTGAAGCCATGTTCTTAATGAATCTTTAACAGGTAAGGTGATGGTTACATTCTGGATTGGTAGTGGTGTGTATTCATCTGGTATTGGTTTAATTTTAATATATTCTAATGCACTTGCTTCATCTTTAAATAATCCCATTGTTATATAGCTTGGATGATTACAATCAGAACACATTACTTTAATTCTGATAGTCCATAAAGATTTATTTATTTTTTCTTTCATTCTTACAATCTCTTTCTTCTATTACTGGTTCCTTCCCAAACTTTTTCTTCCACGCTTTTTTAATCTTTGTTTTACTTGGATCATTAGTCTTGACTTCTCGTAATTCTTTTAAAAAATCTTGCAACTCTTGAACTATGTTTCTTACCATATATAAAACCTTTCCCTTTACAATCTAAACATACGCTTTGTGTTGTATAAATTAAAAATCCTAAACCAAAACATTTTTTGCATACAATTTTGGCTAATTGGGACACCACTTATATCTATCCTTATAATACACACATTTATTTGTTGTGTGATTTTCATAACCAAGTAAACTATCCACAACATTACCCATAATAAACCATGAAATTGTTAATGTAAATAAAAATATAACTATTAAATAAAATATATTTTTCATTGGCATATTTCCTTTCTTACTACCATTCTAAAAAGAACACAATCTTTCTCCATTACAAAAGAGATAACCCAATCTGAAGGTGTTTTGCCAGTTGTTAAAACAGTAGCGCCATTACCACTCAAAGAAGCAACATCAAAAGTAGAACACGAAGCCATGCTTACTAAAAAGAAACAGATCATAATTATTTTATAAACCATTGTGTTTAATATAATATGTTATTTGTTATTATTCATTTTATTTATTTGGCCTAACAACCCTTCGGCAAACTCTTGCCTACCCTTACAGATATCTGCTGTTTCATCTGTTATTGGTATTGGAACAACACTTACAGCATAAGGTTCTTTTATTTCATCTTCACAATATTCTTTTATAAATGTAAGTTGAGTTCTTAACTTGCCATTCATATCTTTGTGTGCTTGGTTTATTAACTCCAGGTCTTTTAGTCTTTTCTTCAATTCTATTATTTCTTTAGTCATGTTCTTGCCATGTATCTATTATTTTTTCATTGGTAGAATTGTCAATATAAACAACCCACTTACCCATTGTAACATACAAGGAATGTTTACTTCTTACATCAACTGTAATTCCTTTTATTTTTTTTATAATAAATTTATTCTTCATACTTTTAGCCAGTTCCTTTTCTTCCTGGCTATCTCTTTGATTGTCTTCATTCGTTCTGTGTGCCATTAATATATATATCCCATCTTAAATAAATACACTCCTAAAAATGTACCACAAATTACACAAACTATAAAAAACCAAGTGATCTCATTTCTTTCTTCTCTTTGTATGAGTTTTTTCCAGTCGTCTTGGCCTAGCTCATCTTGTATTCTTCTTGTTGGTTTAAACAATTTTCTAATTAGTTTCATTTTTTAATACACCATTAAAAGAAACATACTTACTGCAAGATTAATCATTATTATTTCTATTATCATTTATGCAAATATATCCTTAATAATATCAATAAAAGTATTTTTATCCCCAATCCAACAAGTTCCACCTTTAACTTCTTTGGGATTATTTTTTGTTAGTTTTATTAAAGTATAATTCATATTGTCATATATTCCACTACCCTTCCATTGATCTAGCATCGTGTTTATCATTTTGTTATCCTTCCTAATTAATTAAAATCCATATTATTAATATAAGTAATCCAGAATCTCTTGCTACAATTAATCTGTTTTTTTTAATTCTTGTATCGTGTTGAATAACTTTAAAATCATTTCTTAAATAGTTATCTACCCAATTTTTTATTTGTTTATCAGTCATTTTTATAATGAAATTGTTTTATAAATTCCTTTGCTTGTTGATATGTTTCAAAATCTTTTTGTATTAATTCACCTATTGTATTCTCTTTAGTTATTTTATTTATTACATACTCATATTTTCTTGGCCTATCTAACATATCGGAAAATTTATATGTCAATCTAACTAAAAAATATGTATTTGTTTGTTTATTTTTTAACAAATAATATCGTATGTCATTAAAGAATCTTTGATTTACTTTACTGAACCATTGTTTATTATTATTTTTAAATTCTGTTAGTGTCATTTTAAATGTACTTGCCTGTAAATGTAACCATTATCTAACGTTTCTTTTTTTTTTATACATATACCATTCTCAACTAATTTATTTACAATTTTTCTAGTGGTTCTATTATTACTGTACCATTGCCAACCACCATATTTTTTTAAAAATTTAATTAAGTCTTTCATTTTTTATATTGCTATTAATACTCCAAGTATTATTAAAAAATATATTATAAGTATAATCTTAGTCATTCTTTGCCATATTACAAGGTTTAATTTCTTTATGATTATCTGGATTATAAAAAAAAGTATGGCCATGAACTCTTTCATTCGGCTTAATTGATAAAATCATATTGGCCATAAAATTAAAGTAATTTTCTACTACTCTATTTTGTAATTTATTACTAGGGTTTTTGTCAATAGAACCCATTTTAATTGCAAGGTTTATAATATCATCATGTATATATGGAATGTTTAAAGCTAGGCCAGATAACCATTCTGCAATGGCCTTTTGTTTGCCTACTCTTTCAACCATAAATCCATATGCTGTATTAAATTTATTAAATAAATAATCAATTTTAGTATTACGATTTATTTTTTTTATTTTATTCTCCTTCATTTCATCAGCTACAATAGAGAGAATATATTTTTCATATTTCTTTTTATATTTTGTGTGATGTAATTTCATAATATATATAACGTTTCTATCTGGTTTTTATTGCGTTTCTTTTTATTAATTCTTTTTTTAATTCTGTAACAATTTCTTCCATTGTTTTACCAGTTTTTATTTCAATACTTTTAATAATAACTTCTTGCTCTTTCATTGTTTTACCAGTTTTTGCTTCAATGATTTTAATAATATCTTTTTGTTTTTTATTCATAATATATATAACGTACCTTGTTAATAAACATTGCAATAACTATTGCCTACTTTTAAACCAAAATCATAATTCCAAGAAACATACTTTATTTCTATTTCTGGTTTATAACCCATTTCTTCTACTCTTTTAATAAATTTTGTTGCATGACAATCTTCTTCTAAGTAAAAAAAACCACGATTGTCTATAAAAGAAAAGGTTTTAAAATCACTTGGCTTGAAGTTAAATAATTTAATGTCAGCTTCTGGAACTTTAAGATAACCATGTGATGTATTATCAAAGTGTATGTATTTTTTTATAATCATAATTAATAGAACGTACCATATTAAATTTTATTGCATCTTTTTATTACGACAATACTTGTCTTATATAAAGATAACTAATCCAATAAGTTGTAATCTCCAGAACGAAGAGAAGTATAAAAGAATGAGTTGAGATAACC
>Ga0080013_1000099_pt1 | contig 112404 bp, 128 predicted proteins | sample ETNvirenome_6_85_FD_69236 | JGI IMG/M metagenome (GOLD analysis project Ga0080013, IMG submission 69236) | Marine viral communities from the Pacific Ocean - ETNP_6_85 (SPADES assembly) (version 2) | ecosystem: Environmental > Aquatic > Marine > Oceanic | place: Pacific Ocean | collected...
GCAGATACCATACTGCCGGCAGATAGTGATGGATAATATATAAAATTCTTATCCATATTAATCTACTATCTCCCATGGTTTATCACCTAACTTTTGCAAGTTTCCTAACACAAATGTTACAATCTCTGCTAGTTGATGATCTAATACTCCTTTGTCACTCAATTGTTCTGCTAATGCAGAAAGTGGTGTTTCAATTGTATTTCGTATTTCTTCAATACCTTTCTTGTCAATTTTCATTTTTTATTCCTCGTTTTTATTTAATAAATGTTTACAATATTCAGCTTCGTGCCAAATATTAATTTCTTGTTCAATTCCATTTGCTACTATATATCCCTCCATTTGTCTGCCCAAATCTGCCAGATGTGCAATATTATAATTTGGCTGGCTTTGTGTCATAACTTCATGTAATCGAATAACAGCTGACCCAACATTAAATGGGGTATATAATCTATCAGTTGGTATAAATTCTGGGAATGATCTAAAATTAGGAAATACCATATCACAACCAAATGTTGTCGATTCTAATACAGTCCATGATACATAATCTTGTAATGAACTATTAAATTGTATTTTTGCTTCTGCTAATTCTTTATAATATTCTTCTTTTGTAAGACCACTTAATAATTTAAATCTAGGTTCTTCTATTGATAATGCTATCAACGCATTTATAACCCCAGGTAACATTGATTTAAATTCTTTACCTGATGTTGTTACGTGCCATTCTGCTGCTGGAAATTCTGTTAAATATTTTCTAGCAACTTCCATCATAAAAAATGGGTTTTTTTCTTTGTCGAGTCTGCTTGAATATACGACAATAGGTTTCTTTTTAGCAATCGGATCATAATCAGGATATTTAGCTAATGTCATTTCTAAATGTAATGGTAATGATACAACATGTATTGGTGCTTCAAAGCCTGCTTGTCTTAATTGATCTTTGTGGATTGTACTTCCTACAAATATACCAGTCATTCTCTTATCTAAACCTAATTCAAATCCTCGCATCCAATTTCTCATTGGATATGTAAAATCATATTCATCTACACTTTGTGCATGAAGCATTGCGTATATTTCTACCTCTATACCATATAAGTCTAATGCATATAATATAGATTCAATTCCTGGGTGCCAGTAGTCTTGAAGAAATATAACATCTCCATTATTAACTTGATCATTATTTAACATATCAAGAAAATTACTACATTGACTCATAGCAAATTTACCTCTACCTACTGCATCTAAAACTGCTCCAACTTTAATTTGCTGATCTGGATCAAATTCTCCTTCTACGTCAATAAATTCAACTTTATCAGAATATGGCTCAAACGTTGCTGGCATCCATTCTTTAGATAACTGATATGTATATCTTGCCTTTAAAGGCTCTAATCCAAAATAAAATACTTTTTTCATCTTTCTATTATTGCTCCATTTTCCCAATCTTCCCATACTTCTACTTTATATAAGTAACCAGGATTGTTATTTAATATCCATTCGCCAATGTCTTCACAACTCATTCTACCAAATTCTAATATATTACCACCAAAATTAGTTCTTAATTGTTTTTTTAATCTTCTTTGCATTAATATAAATTCTTCATCTCTATCTGAATGTGTTACTTTTGCATAACATCTAAAACCAAATTGGTGTCTGTGTCTATCTGATAAAAATGCTACTTCTGGAAAAATTTCTTTGGCTTCTGGCCAATTATGAAACCCTTCTATGCTAAATGATACTACTACTGAATATTTCATATTTCTTGATCGAATTTATAATTATCTGGATTAATTTCCATCATGTTACATTTTGTTGCTTGGTGTACTCTATACCATCCAGCATCGATACTTAAAGTATCTGTTTCTTTTAATTTCTGTACAGCTCCATCGTTGATTCTATATATAATATGACACCTGTTAAATAAGTCAGGTGGCAATGCATCAAAAGTTGCATTCGATGCTTCTAACGTTACAACATTATTGGTAGTATCCAAGATTTCTCGAATAGCCGGAAGATACTTATCATCATCATCTAATAAAGATTTCTTCATATATTCAATTGTAAAATAATAATGTGGGTATTGGGATAAATCGTCGACGTCTATTCCGTCGCCTATATCTCTAACAAAGAAAGTCATCATATCTGAATAACGACCTTCTACTTCTCTACCTATCCATTGATCTTTTCCGTACATTTTTTTTATATATTATAATAAATTTATTTGTATTATCCAAATGAAAAGAACTTATTTACATTATTATTTTCTGGCAAATTATCCCAATTCATTGCTAGATAAAAATCATCTATTTTGCCTCTTAATGCACTGTTAAATATTTTATTTCTATCGATATATTTTTTAACAAATTCTGTTAATTGTCTTGGGTCTTCATATCCTCTTAATGCAATAGTATCAAAACCCATTGCATTTGTCTTAAGATATGCCCATTTAATTTTATCTCCATCATTAATAGCTTCGAATTTTTTCTCGATACCTAAATGATGTAACATATCATTATAATTGATAGAAGATTTAACATGAATTGGCGTTCCTTTTAAATAACCAGCAAACGGCTTCCTCTTTTTGGTGTATTTACTAATCTCTTTTACTCCTGTATTGTTCATCACATTTAAAATATCAGAGTCTTGTATTTTATCCTTAAATTCCATTATCATATCAGTAGTATCTAATTTTGATCTTTGTTTTAATATATACCAAAGTGTCTCTTCCATTATTTCTTTAAAATCTACTGGAAAAGATGATCTGACTACGTCTAAACCTTTTATATCCAGTTTATCAGTTGGTTTTCCTTCTTTAAATATCACCCATTGAGCATACCGCTTTTTTGCAATCCACACGCCAGATTTTGCTACATATTCTTGTTTAATCTGGAACCTATGTTCTTTTGTGTTATGAAAATATAATGAATATTGATTATACATTTCATTTACATGATTTTGAATTTCAGCTGCTACTTCATTTGTTTTTTCGATCATGAATTGTTCATCATTTTCATCAAAATTAGGATACCTTTTTTCTATAAGTGGTAAACTAGAAACAAATGTTGAATCTGTGTCTGTATAGAATGAAAAATCTACTCTTTTGCCTGTTGCATTTCTAAAATTGTTTTTACCTGTTTCTTTTTTATAATAAGCATTAATGGCCTTCGCAGAAAACTTAATTACACTTTGTCCTGTTGCTGTAATTGCTCCTGCATTATCTAAGTCATGAAACCTAAATGTTTTTAATCCTAATACTCCATAAAACTTATTAAGTAGTGTTTTTTGTGCTAATTGCTCTGCATCATAAAATTTATATTTTTCAGATCCTACTTTGTGCTTATCTCTTTCAGTTTTAAACTCAACACGTTCAGCAAACCACTTTTTTAATATTCTAGGTAGAAATCCTACACTCCTAGTATCATATACAACCCCGTTACTTGCTACTGTAAATTTATTTTTAATTAACCATTGTTTTACGTCATCAATTGGTTGCCCGTTAATTTTTACACTAACTGGGTCTTTCTTTAATAAACATTCTTGTTTCCAATTGGAAATAACGCCAACTTTAGTTTCAGGCGATATATTAAGACTCATTATTATACTTGGATATAGTGAAGTTAAATCTAAATCATATATCCATTTATATAATCCTGGTGTTGGTGGCATTACATATGCTCCTGCTAATTTATCTTGTCGTTCTTCTTCAACAAACCTAAATTGTTTATTTGGAGCTACTAATCCATTTCTTTTTAAATCTACTATTGCTGCGCCATCTAAATATTTAGATGAATAATATACATCTTCATAAGGAACATGTCCTTTGTGGCATATAGTTCTTGCTAAATTAATTAATTGTAACTTTTCATCTAATTCAAAAACCAAATCAACATCAGTCATGTTATATTCTATAAATTTATTAATATCTGTTTCAAATAATAAATCTAAATCTCCTTCATATTCAACTTTGCCTTTACCTAGCTCAAATTTAGCTATTGTGTCTAATCGGTAATTAGGTCTTTCATTTCCTGGTTGTGCTTTATAGAGTGGTAAATAATCTAAACTTGATACTCCAAATATTTTATATTTTTCACGATGTTTATTCCACTCCACAATTCCAACAGGAGATAATTTTTTTACTGACTTTGGGCCTAGCACTTTTTTAATACGATTTACTAAATATGGTATATCATATCCATCTGTATTCCACCCAGTTATTACTGTTGGTTGTATTTCTGAAAAGTAATTAATAAATTTGATTAGCATATCAGCTTCAGTACCAAAAGATTCGATAGTTACATTATCTCCATAAATAACATCGTCAGATAGTCGTTTACGTTCATCTAAAACTAGAACTCTTCGGTCTTTACCTTTTTTATCATAATATGCTATGGAAGTTATTTGGGTTCGAACATCTTCTGGTGTTGAATACCCATATTCGTCTTTTGCTGTTTCTATATCAAAAAAGAAGTCAGAATGTCCGGTAGACACTTTATCTGAATCATGATATAAATCTATTAATGTTCTGACTTCTGCATTTAAGTCAGATTCATATGCATTCCTATTATCTTTGTGATTTCCAGCTGTTTTGCTTAATCTTTGTCCATTTAATGAAACATATTTTCCGTTGTCGTCTGGAAGATATCCATATGGCTGAAAATTTATTGTTTTGTGACCTAATTCATCGTCCCATACGTGCATTGTATTTGTCTTTTTGTGAAATGCTATATTTTGATACATTTATTTATTTCTTCTTTTGTTTATATATTATATACATCCCATATACATTAATTGTTATAATAACTAAGCTTAATACTAAGTGGCTAAAATTATTAATAAAAAAATCATATACTATCCATCCAGTATCGCCTATAATCCAAGCAATCATTGCGTATAATGTATATTGGCGAGCATTGAATATATACCCTATTAATACTAATCCTGTGCTGACCCATCCTAATAAATCTATCATACTTTATATATATTTTTATAATTTCTACAATGACCATTTTCGTCATCCATACCATATCCAACAACCCATTCATCTCCAATGGTCATTACATCATATATTGGCGCATCTATTTTATGCGGAGAATTTTTTCTTTTTAATAATGTAACAACATTAATTGATTTTGGTTTTTTAACTCTCAAATAATTTACAACTGCATTTACAGTATTTCCTGTATCATAAATGTCATCAATAACGTAAACGTGTTTTCCTTTAATTGGTGTCTCTAAATCTTTTGTAATTTCAATATCGCCTTGTTTTCTTTTTGTTATATATGATTTTACTCTCATAAAATCGCACTCTAAATCAATATCCATTGCACGGATAAAATCAGAAAAAAATACAGCTCCTCCATTTAATATACAAATTGCAACTACTGGCGTTTTATCAAATTTGTGGTCGTCTGCTAATTGTTTAGCTAGTATTTTTATTTTAATACTTAATTCTTGTTCGTCTATTAATTTTTTCATTGTTCTATTGATACCATTGATATTTCCATTTCTCTAACCAAAATATATTCTTCATCATCTAATTTAACCTTTTTCTGGCCGCCTAAATTATTTTTACTAATCAATATACGATCTCCTACTTTTACTGACATAGGGATTCTATTGCCTGTTTGTGTAAATAATCCAGCACCTACAGACACTACGTCAGCATATACAAATTCTTCATCATATGCACCATCTACTAATATAATACCGCCTTCTGTTTTTTCTGCTTTTTCTTGTTCTTTTAGGAGCACTTGATCTCCGATTGGTTTCATTTTCATAATTATACTCCTCTTTCTGTGTTAAATGCTATTATATGATCCCTGCCTGTCATGTTATATCCTTCTTCTGCACACATTTGGAATACTAATGGATACATTAATATTAATTGTTCCCTTGTATCGCCAGCTGGCATTATAAATGTTTTTGATTTTGGTATTAACATTAACTTTCTAAAATCTTCTATTTCTTTTAAGTTAGATGCTGTTCCATCCCATACGGGTTTATAATGATAATCTTTATGGTATGACAATGTTTTAAAAATTGCATCTGAATTCAGTCTATACTTATTATGTTGTTTAATCATTCTTTCGTCTACCACCTTCCCACCCGGAGTAACTGCTCCTAGTTTTGGAATTGAGTTTGAAAACTTCGGTGAAAGAGATATTAAATCAATTGGATAATCAGTTTCTAAAAAATGAGATCCTTCAGTTTCAATTGTAACTATTATTCCTCTTTTTTTAGCAAAATATGTTATTTCATTTACTAATGCTGAGTGCATTGTTGGTGATCCTCCAGTTAGCATCATTTCTTTTATATGAGGATTTTCATCATATATTTTAATAATATCATTAAAGGTAAATGTGCCTTTTTCAGGATGAATAGAAGTATACCAACTATCACACCATCCACCTTCTCCAAAGTAGCATCGATGAGTACATCCTGTGGTTCTTACTGCTATTGTAGGTCTTCCAAATCTAGAACCTTCACTTTGAACACACCGATAAAGTTCTAGTACTGGGAGTGTTTTATTGTAATCTTTTATTCGTTTTAATACTCCAAATTTCCTACTTACTACCATATTTTTATCCATAATATATACTTGAGTTTTTATCGTTTTCAAAACATTCTACTTTAACAACCTTACATCTTCCAGCATCTGTTTTGGATAGAACTTCATTAAATTTGTCATAAACTATTTTAGCACAAGATTCAGCACCCATTTTTTCTAAAAAATGTACTTTGCATAGACCCATTTGTCCCATTTGTTCAAATATATCCCGATATGGGTCATTTGATTGAATTAATGTGGTATGGTCCCACATATGATTCATCCAATCTTTTAGTCCGTTGCCGATTGGCTTATCTTTAAACCCACCATAATCTACAATCCAATTCATATCATCTAAACCATCATTTTCATCATCTGGTGTATTAGATTCAAACCATACTTTAAATTTTAAAGCATAACCATGTAACAATTCACAGTGTGAGTGTGATGCCTTCCATTGACGTATTGCGACTGAATAGTTGTCAAATATTTTAGTTGATTGAAATTTACCCATTGTTTTCCTTTTTATGCATCATAAGTCCATGCCATGTAAAATTTCTTGCCATTTAATAAATGTGATGCTGTATTAGCATATGGATTTGAAAACTCTAACATAGTATCAACCATATCACCTAAATTACTAAATATTGTAAAGTTTTCTGCATATGGATAATATTCTTTAAATGATTTTCCGGAATGTTTAACCGATCGACTCAAGACGGTTTCATAAAACATTGTTCGTAAATATTCTTGATCGTGTTGTGGTAGACTTCTAAAGTCTATTGCCAAATCAACGTCTTTGAACTTGTAAGCTGCGCTTTTCATATGTAACTAATTTTAAATTTATACTTAAATATAAGGATAATATCTCACGATTCCAAATCTTTTTGAAACTTTTTTCCAATTTATATTGGCAACCCATAATATAATTTTTCGATCCAACACATTATACTATCTCACATGCTCCGCCAGCACATGCTAGCTCTCCTGATAAATCCGTTTCATCTTCTAATTCAACAATTTTAGTTAAATCAATATCTTTTAAATATGAAAATAAACGGTTATATTCTTCTTCAGAAATATCTTCAAAAGGTGCCTGTTCATATATTCCGCCTGAGAATGGTAATACTGCTAATCCATTATAATGTGTTTTATTTTCCCACATCCATTCTCCAGCTGCAACCCATTCATGATCTCTTAATGAAATTGTAGCCGAAACATTATGTGTATTAGATCCTCCTCTATGACCGGGTCTTATCCACTCTCGTGCTACTTTCTTAACACGTTCTAATAACTGAAATGGCGACTCTGTTCTCATAATAGCACCATCGGGAGCTTTTTGTGGTATTGAAATCACTGCAGTGTCATGCGGTCTATACACTTCATCTTCTATTAGTTCTGGATGTCTTTTTGCTAAATATTTATATATGGCTTCATTCTTACCAACTCTAATTCTTCTAATATAATAATCGTTATGCCATGCATGTATACCTGATGAAGTTCCTAATGTTATTGAAGTTGTTCCTGCAGGCTTAACGGTTGTACATCTTGCAGATTTATTTATTCCTAACAGTTCTGCAACACGCGTATTTTCTTCTTTGACTAATTTAGCTGCTTCTTTCATATCATATCCCAATACTGTTCCAGAACCTATACCAGTCATTGAAACTCCTATTAAAGCATCTTTTTCTGTTGTACGTTGCCATATTGGTCTTAAATAATGAAAATCTGTATATGATGCTTGTAATGTTCCTATAAATGCGGCGGCCTTAACTCTATTATTATAATCTTCTTGTGAATTGATATTTGAAACATTTACTTCACATAGGTTACAGAATTGATAAGGACGTAAAGCAATTTCACAACATGGATTAGTTCCCCAATCTTTATCATTAGAAAAATATACGCCAGGCTCTCCTGCTCTACTTATTTCAATTCTTTTCCATAAGTCCATAAAAAATTCTTTAGTAATTTTATGTCTCATCAAAACTGCAGAATTGTTTGCTCTACTCCTTTGTGGGTTTAGATCATATTGTTTGCCGGCTTTGCAACTTATCATATCATTATCATCTGCACTAAATAAACTTATTAATGCTGCTCTTCTTATTCCGCCGGCTAAGACTGCATCAGCAATATAACATACAATATCATGAACTTGGATAGTTGATAATTTTGCATCATCGTTCATTTCTGATAATATGCCTTCGATTTTTACCAAACATTCTTTTAATGGTTGAGGTCCAGGAGCCTTTCCTCCTGATGTAACTAATCTTGAACCTTTTGGTCTGATATCTGAATAATCAAATCTTAATTTAGACCCACCGGTGAAATATGTTTTCATTAATGCTTTAACCGCATCTGCCCACCCTTCGATAGAATCTGCAATTAAAAATCTTCTTGTTCTATTAGGATTAGGTTTTCTTATTTCTGGTAACTGATCGACATGGTGTTTCTGTACAGAATATCCAACACCAGTTCCTCCTAATAATAAAAACATTGTTTCTCCAAATGCTCTCCAATCATCAATTGGCAGATAAGCACAATTATAAACTCTATTAGGAGATATCTCAATAGGTTTTCCTCCAAATTGCAATGATCTCATTGATGGGAGTACTTTTTTATCATACACGTATTTATAAACTTGTTCTATATCCTTTTTTAATTTTGGATATTTTTTAATATGCATTTTCATATTTCTCGTAACTAATTCATCCCATGTTTCACGTCTGTTTAATTTTGGAACATATTTAGCATACTTCATATAAACTGTGATATCTGATAAAATTCTATTGGATATTTCCATTGACTTTCCTTTATTTTAATGTTTATAGACAAAAAAATTTGCAACGGTATGAGTTACAAATTCAATTAATTTTTATATAAATATATAACCCGGGGCATGCTCAACCTGGGTTTTGTTACTTTTTTTCATGCTTTTTACTCAAATTCATCATTACTAATTTCCTGGAATTTACGTGCTAACATCTTTCTCGTATACTCTTCCCCATTATCCATTTGTTTCTGTGCATCTTTTCCTTGCACTGATGTGTCTGCATAAATATGTATCTGTCCATTTGATGTGTTCATTTTACTTGGTAAAGTAATTCCATCTGGACCAAACCTATTTTTAATAACATGCCACCTTCCAGTACCTGCCAATTTATCAGCTACCTTTCTAGATAATGATAATACGAAATCAGCTACCATAACTTTTCCATATGATTCAGCAATTTTACTTGCATCAATAACATCTTCTTCTAATGCTGATCTGTTTGCTTGAGATGCTGTCCAAACCGGTATTTCATATTCGCCTGCCATGCCTCGCAAGTCTTCATAGATGCCTTCTAATTCATGACGTTTTTCTTGTCCATGGCCTCGTAATAAATCTGCATAATCAACTATAATAATGTCTGGTTTTTTACCTTGCATTATACATTTTTCTATATGACTACGTAATCCTATTACTGATACTGATTTAGTTGGATAATGTTTGATGATTAACTCACCGTCTATTTTTTCTAGATCTTCTTTTACTTGTGATTGATAATGTTTAAGATTTTGATTAGCAATACCTGTTACAACAGAATCATATCTCAATCCTACATATGCTTCATTAAGTTCTAATGTGTAATGTAATACAGTCATGCCCTTCTTTATTGCATGTGCACCGATATTGATCAATCCCCATGATTTTCCTATACCTGCAGGAGCTACAAATACTGCTAACTCTCCTTTACCTAAACCGCCATCTGTTAAGTCATTTAATACTTCCCATGGGGTTTCTTTTGTATCTCTAACTGAATCCGTATATCGTTCTTCTATACTAGTCATATAATCATGCCCAATATCTTTATCTCCGCCGGCCTTTAATGCACCATCAATTTTAGATTTTATTTCTTCATATCTTCCATTTTTTAATAAATCAACTGAAGATAAAATTGCCTTTTTAATTTCTTGGTTTTTACAAAAATCTAATGCTTGTTGTTTAATAAACTCTAAATCATCTGCTTCTGTAAATTTCCATGCGTCTTTTAGATATTGTACTATTTGAGTTTTTAATACTTCATGGTCAACTTCTTCTAATTTTACTTTCATTACTTCTAATGAAGGAGAAGCTTTGTAATCTAAATGGTACTGTAAGATTGTTTCAACAATCCAATTATTAGCATCACTTTCAAAATATGAAGGTAATATTATATCAGAAATTTGCTGTAAAAATGATTTATCAGTTAATAAAGCCGTTATGACTTTTATCTGGAAACTGTAGCCGTATGAACTTAATCTGTCTGTCATACTTAATTATATGAATTTTTTTTCGTAATTCAAAGAGATCTGTAAGCATTTAATGAATTAAATGATGAATTCATCCAACTATCTAAATCTTTTATGACAGTATACATTTTATCTGCCATAAACATTTTTTTAAAACTTAACACATCTAATTTGTTTATGTCGTCTCGAATTTTGTCTAAAATTAATAACTTAATATTTCCTGCAATGTCGACATTTTTTAATTGCATTAAGTCATAATTTAATCTGAGCGTATTGACATTGGATTGTATAGTCTCATGAACTTTATATTTTTTGTCGACATTATTAGCATATTCAATAATATCTTCAACTTCTATTTGTTTATGTTCTGTAATTATAGGAATTCTATTAATTAAAGTTTTTAATCCTATTCCGTTAATGCCGGGGATATTATCCGATTTATCTCCGGTGATTGCTCTATACAATAAATAATTTTGTGAGTCTATTCCAAACTCTTCACGTATGGTATCTGGTGTATACATTTTCTTTTTTACTGGACTCCATACTGATATCCTATTATTTACTAATTGTAAAAAATCTCTATCTGTTGATACAATTGTTGCTCGGTTTTCTTGTTTCGTAAATATTTCATTAGCTATATATGCTATAGCGTCATCAGCTTCTATATTATCAATAGCCAATGTAGTAATTGGTAAACATTGCAAATACTCAACCATCCGTCCAAATTGACGTTTCATACTCTCTTGTTCATCTTGTAATGATGCAAATTCTTTATATCTATTAAATGCAGTTTTGTTTGCTCTATTTGCTTTGTAATCTGGATATATTTGCCTTCTACGGACTGATCCTCCTTTGCCATCAAATACTATCACACACCGTGTAGGTTTATGTTGACGAATAACGGCGGCTATAGATCTTAAAAACCCTGTCACGCCGCCGATATGCATTCCATCATCATTCAAGGCAGGTACGGCTGAAAACACTCTAATGAATGTATTCAGACCGTCAATAATTAGTAGATGGCTATTCTTACTATTCCCCTTACCTTGTTCTCGATCCTGTTCTACTTCACGTAATATGTCTAGATATCGTGTCTTCATTAGCCTTCTTCACTAACAAATTCTTCATCTATCTCAACATCATCAATTCCAATATCCTCTCCAGGTTGATATTTAAGAATATATGCATCACAGATTAGTTGATATATTTCTTCTTTCAAGCCATCGACTTCTTGTAATTTCTTTTCAAAATCTTTTGATAAGAATTTAATTTCTGTCCCATCTGCTCTAGTAAAAGTATACCAGGCACCTGCTGTTGCAACAAGCTTAAATTGTTTCATAACATTGAGCCAACCTCCAAAATCATCGATACCACTTTCAAAGTAGATATCATAATCAATTGTCTTTAATGGCGGCCCCATTCTATTCTTAACCACTTGGCATCTAGTCTTAATTCCGATAGCTTGATCAACTCCGTCTTTTTTAACTTTGATTTGTCCAACTGATTTTAATCGTAACCTTACTGAAGAGTGAAATGGTATTGCCTTTCCACCTGATGTAGTATATGGATCTCCAAACGCTACTCCTAATCGAGTTCTTAATTGGTTTGTGAATATCAAACAAATTTTGTTACGGCCTAACATATTTGTTACTTTTCTCATTGCCTTTGATAAAATAATAGATTTTGATGTTGCATATCCATCTTTATCAAATTCTTTTGCCATTTCAATTTTTGTTGATGCTCCCATCACCGAATCAACTACGATCGTAACTAAACGATCTTTACTCGACTTTCTAATAGATTCAACTATGCTTTCAATTGCTTCGAAAATGTCTTCAATAGTATCGAGTGGAACATATAACATCTTTTGAAGATCAAGTCCAATTGCCTCTAAAAATTCTCTACTGACTGCATTCTCGGTATCAATATAAACTGCCATCCCTCCAGCTTTTTGTGTATTGGCTAGTGCATGTGCTGCTAATAAAGATTTACCTGAAGCTTCTAGTCCTGTAATTTCGGTTATCCTTCCTACAGGAAAACCTCCATTAGGTCTATTTGAAATTGCAAGATCTAACATAGATGAACCAGAGCCGACCCAACCTCGTACTTCTGTAGGAGCGTCTGTGTCTCTGTCTAAAAAATATGCAGCTTTAAATCCAGTATTTTTAAACTTCTTATTTAAATTATCTGCTAATTGAGTAGCCAGATCATCTGCTAGTTCACTTTTTGATTTTGCCATATTGTAACCTATTATTCGTTAAACAATGCATCAAATGCTGATGATACATCGTCTACTTTGCTAGCGCCTTGAGGTGCTGCATCTTCTTTTTTAGGCTCTTCTTTAGGTGCATCATTTGCTCCCTCATCATTGCCTTCTGGTTGTAACCAATTCTCTAAAGCCTTTTTCAAATCATCATAACTAGGTTCTTTAAATATGTCTCCTAAGTTAGGTTGATTTTGAGCTGCTGCCTCTGCTACATTTTTATCTGTAGTCAATGGCGTTACTTGTGGCTTAACACGAATTGCTGTTTTTGGATATTGTCCTGCACCTTCAGATGGTGTAAACTCTACTACAATATCTCTTCCGTTCATTGGATCTGATAAATCACCGTAATCCGGATCAGTTATAAAACCTAATAGCTCAGTGTAAACTGTCTTTCCGAATCCCCAGAATTTAACGCCTTCTGATTCTTTTCCTCTAACTAATACAGGAACATAAGTCCTTAATTTAGGTTCAAGTTTCTTCCCTAACTTCCATTCGTCTGAATTACCTGATGATTTTAGCTTTTCAGCGAATTCAACCACTGGATCTGCTTTTCCATAAGTAACTGGAGAAAGATAATTTTTCTTTCCTAAGTCATAGTGAAAATATAATTCTTGAAATGGATTGTCTCTATCATATTGATAAGGGACGATTCTGATTGTTTGTTTTCCTGGTTCAGGTTTCCATAAATTGTTTTGTCGATTTCCGACCGTTTGTAACTGATTAAGTTTACGTTTAATTGCTTCTAAGTCAATTGCCATTGTTTTTCCTTTTTTATTTGTTATTAATTATTTATAATATAAGTATAATTTTTCAAAGATCCTAATGATTTCTGAAAAAAGTTTTTATTTGTTATTTGTTAATTTGCTTCTAATTGTTACAATGTTATAAAGTCATCATATTATTCCTTTCATGAAAATTCATCAAACATGTCAATGATATTTTCGTCGGACATCATTGTTGATTGAAATTCTTTTTCGTCATCCCAATCCGGTCCTTCATAGTCACTACGGGCATTTAACTTAACTTTGCCTTCATGAGCTTTTCCATCAACATCCATATAAATAAATTCTATGTTGGTTCCATTCGAATATTTTTCTTCTGCAAATTCAATAGCCTGATCATAATGATTACTATCTAATTCTTCACCGTTAGGATAATTTATATATGAATTTCCATTATCTATACTTGTTACTAGAATGGTATTTGGTTTGGCTACCGCTTCTTTAATCAATCCTTTTGCTATTCCTGCTAACTTTATCATATTCATCTCTTTTTATAAAAATAAGGAAAAAATCTCGTAATTCCTAATTTTTTTCAAGCTTTTTTTAATAATCACTAAAATTCTCTATTGCAATTTCAACAGCGACATCATAATGTTCATCATTCAATTTATCTAATTGTTGATCATTTAATGGAGTTCCGTCCTCAAAATCAGCTGATTCAAAATAAGCATCTGTAGTTCCATCATCTGGTCCTTGTGATCTTTCTACTCCGCCAATAACAGCATTTTCGACATCAACCTTTTTTCCGGTGATGCGAATATTATATGCCTCTTTCAATAATTTCTTATCATTGGAGCCCATTCGTCCTTTAAATAATCTTTTGTATTGTTCTTGAAGATAGCCTTCATCTAGATCTATTTCGTAGCCTTCATCTTCTACAGCTGTTAATATCGCATCGAACATAGGATCATCATCTTCAATTGATTTGCCGTCGACGAAAATATAGGTCATTCCATCATCTGTTGTTAATTCCCATTCTAATTCTTCATCACCATAAGTACCAGATGCTGTTCTATTTCTACCATCAACCTCTCCATCAAAGACTGTAATTGGTGGGCCTGCTTTTTCTTTCGCTTTAAAAAGCGCATTTACATCTGCAAATGAGTCATCTTTTGATATCTCGTCATATAATGCTTGAGCTGCCTTCATTTGACTTGCAGGTCCTTTCGCTGCAGTTTTTGTCATAGCTACTAATGCTGCTGTAACGGGAGATTGAGGTGCATTTTTTTTGGCTATTTTTACAAGTTGCTTTATATCGCTGTTGATATAGGAATCTCCATCTAAAGCATTCTTAAAATCTTTAACCCCACCATAATTATGAATTCCGAATTCAGCTTCCCAAATTGTATATAATTTCCAGTTATTGTCCGACAAGTCTCCCGCTTTTTGCTCGAACTCAGCCGATGGCGCAAAAGCTTTTGGATCATACACTTTATATCGAGAGAAAGGTTTCAATGCTGCGGGGCCATGAAGCCTTTCACCATCTTTTTCATTTAATATCAAAACATCATTACTTCTGGCTTTACCAGTAAATAATCTTTTGTATTGCTCTTGCAAATTCATTACATTATATCCTTCATTTCACTTTTTTTAGGGACTTCCATAATAACAACTTCTCTGCTACCAGGTGCTGAAAACGCTCTAAAGAAGTGAGCTTGACGATGACTAGCATATCCTAAATATTCCATATCTTCTCTCCACTCTCCATCTCCTGGATCAAATACTGAATAGTCATTTCCTATCTTCATTACCATTGCTTCATTCAATGATTTGTTATATTTTTTAGCAACGTCTTTTACTGTAGGTAATGGTTGGCCAGGAACTCTTTCCCATGCCATTGCCTCTGATAATAATTTCTTATCATTAGAGCCTACTTTGCCTTTAAATAATCTTTTGTAATTTTCTTGTAAGTTCATTTTATTCCTTTTATCGGTACGGTGTTATAAGTCTATCTCCTTCATCAGTAATCTCAAGTAGTTCATCATGCAAATCATTTAATTGTGTTGCAATTTTTTCTAATACTGGTTTTGCGATATCTCCGCCTAAGTCATTATCGTTTAAATCATTATCAATAAATTTTATTATCTCATGAATATCATACAAAGAATCAGTAACTTTTTCATCTACTAAAAAAACAGATGGCTGACCTTCATCGTCGTCAAATCGATCGGATGAATTGTCTTCTTTCAATAATGTCTTATCATTAGAACTTACTTTACTTTTAAATAATTTCTTGTATTGTTCTTGCAAATTCATTTTAGTATTCCTTTAATATAATATAAATATACAGTTATAAGTCTATTCTTTTCATTAAGTCTAAGTTAATTCTACGTAATTGTTCTTCATTTGTTAACAATAACGTGTTCTGATATAAACTCCAATCAACCATAAATGATTTATCTAACATTCCATTGTTTGCATTTCTAATTACAACATTTAAAGCGTTCACTGAATATAATGTATTTGTTTCTTTTTTTCTATGTATTGAAATTGTATTTGGTGTCTTTGTATAATTCCGTGGTTCAATATTATATGTAATATATAAATCTTGTCTACTCTCTTCATCTGAAAACACAAACATTCGCTTTTCTGCTACTGTATATGATTTAATAATATAATCTACTATTAAATCTAAATCTTTTTTATGTGCGAATGTGCATAATAACTGTGTTTTCAAAATTTATTTCCTAACTTGCTTTTAATTGTACTGCCGTCATAGAATCTTGGCTAGTTGCTTTTGGTTTAGTATTAGGAGCACCTATATTAAATTTATCTTTAAATATTTCAGCTAACTCATCAATCGAATTATTTTTACGCATAATCAGATAATCTTTTTGATAATTTAATGACATAAAAACGTCCCATGGTTCAGTATCTGCATAATATTTAAACTCTAATGCTGCTAACCTTGGAAATAATTCTTTAACATTAAATGATCCATCTGAATTAATTCCTGGTTCTGCTATATCTTTTTTAATATCTCCTTTGTAATTTTTATAAAAAAGTTTAAGTGCATCAGAATATATATCGACAATTTGAGATCTTTTTAACAAGTTTTTCTTTACTAAGTCTTTTAAGTATTTATCAGCTAATGATTCTTTTCCAGATTTAAAGTATAATTGAATTGCATTATCAGATGATACATCTGGAAAACTATCTGGTAAATTATCACCATATGCTGTTTGTATTGCATCAAATATTGCCAATGCTATATCATACCCAGATCCATATCCAGATTGTCCTCTCATTCTAAATCCTGATGATTTTGATTGAGTTGCTTTCAATTCAATTTCTATTCCTTCAGCACCAACATCACCTTTAGTCGGGACATGGCCTCCTTTAAGAATAACACGTAATATATTTTCACCCGCGCCTACGTTCACACCTCCAATTGCCGGTCTATAATTATATAACCAATCAGCATATTCTTTTGTAAATCCTACTTTATCAATAAACGATTGCAAATTTCCAGAATCTCCTAACGAATCAAAATCTATACTTTGTGCGTTACCAGCAACCAAATCTTGCAATTGTTTATAACTATCCATTTCAACTGCTTTATCAAACATTGATTTTGAAGAATTAGCATCAAATCTACGTTGTTCTAAATTTTTAATTACACTAGTTTGAGAAACTGAACTATCTATTAATCTACTTATATATGCTATTAATTTATCTGGTAAAGGTGTCTGTTGAATTACTGCAATAAGATCATCTTTTGTATATCCTTCATTTAGTAACAAATCATATGAATCAATAGCCTCATCAACTTTAACTACTATCTCATCTTCTTCATCTTCAACTGGCTTTGCATCTAAAAATGCTTGATCGAGTTGATCTACTTCATTCAGTACAATGCCATGTTCATCCATCACTTCATCTAGTACTGCTAGTTCTTGTTTGGAATAAGGAGCATCGGCGTAACCATTAGGAAGTCTATAAAACCATTCCCGTACTATCTTTTCTATTTCCATAGTCATTTCTTTTTAATAAATATTAAATAGTTTTGGAAGTCATGTCTCTCATTGCATGATAATTTACGCCAGCTTTTATTTTGACCGGGTACTTACCGGATTCTGAAATTGTATCTTTTAATTCATAAATAAATTCTTTGCCATCTCTTAAATCATAATCAAACAGTAGTGAGTCATAGGTATATAATACCATCTTACTATTATATCGTTGTAGCAATGTATTAACATCATTTATTATATTCAAATTATGTTCTGTCTCTGCTGCTTGTAACTGATAATTGAATAATTTATTTGGGTTCATTTCATGTAAATGTTCTGCATACATTGGCCGTTTAAAGTATTCTGTCTTCACAAATCCATATCGTTTATATCCTTTCCATAAACTACTTACATAATTTTTTACTTCGCCAAAGAATGGTATCTTTGCAAAGTCTTTATCTATGCCACCATATAATAATCTAAATGTTATTTTTTTACTTTGTTCATATTGTTCTGCAGATAATTTATCTACACCAAAATATTGCTTACCAAAGTATTCATGTATTGAGCCTTCTGGTAAATCAAACTCTATCATATCTGCGATCAGCCGGACGTGGAACGCATCATAATCTAATTCTAATAACACGCCATGTTCAAATCTAGATATAAATGATTCTCTACATCCATTTTCTTTATTTAGAGCAGCATAATTAATACCACCAAACTTATTAGAAGGTCTTCCCGTTGAAGTATATAAATTATATTCGGTAAATACTTTACTGTTATGTATTCCGTTAGTTTGAAATTTTTCTGTATAAAGTTTTTTGTTAACATATAAACCATTTTGTTCTATAGAATAAAAATTATCAATTACATACGAATCGTACTTTTTAAATTCAGGCGTCATTTTAAATGTATCATATGATTTCATAAATTCTTTTCGCATACCTGTACAACGTTCGACATGTTTAGTTATAGGCAGCCAATCATTTGTATTTGTTTCATTATGCCACCACCGGTTCCATATATCATGTGCAGTGGTATTTGTTTCATTTAACGGCAACATTTTATGTGTTTGCCACCAAGACATGAGGTCTGCATCATAACATTTTCCAGAATAGAATTTACCAAAGCGTTTCTTGGCTAATACATATATATCGCATGGACTTATAAGTTCTTGTAAACGTTCTCTTTCCAGGCTTATACAATCAGTATGACGGAATGATACAATGTATTCTAAGTCGTCAGGAATATAGTATATATACAAAAAACTCAATTCGTTATGAGTATAATGGTGATAAACATCCGAATACATTGGTATCCAGAAACTATCTCCTTTTTGTAATAATTCCTTTACATTTTTAAATTCTAATTCATCTTCTACTATAACCATCATATAAATATAAGAAAAATATCTCGTAAATCAAAATTTATATTGGGGTAAGTTTGCCATGGACTTGGTTAATATGTTTAGCACCTTCCATAGCTCCTAAAATAGGATGTATGTGATATAGACCGATATAATTTACGCCGGAGTCTGTTTTATATTGACCGCCTGGAGTATATAAATTAGATGCTTCTGATTCAGGTTTTACTAACAAATATTCAGCAGGGTCATTAAAGTAATCTGTTATACCCGGAAATTTAGGTAATAAATCAATTATTGTTTTACGATTTTGATTGACAACAACTTCACGGGGGCCTTTTAATAACCATTTAAATCGTACACGATTATATATATCTGCATTTATTCCAGGTTGATTATTTTTATTAACATTTTTATATTGTTTTGAACTCACTTCCCATATCTTTTTTGGTTCATTCTTTTTTTGAATTACATATCTAAATACAAATCCTTGTTCATAATGAACCGGTTCTAATTGTAGAAAATAATATGTTGGAGGAAAAAATTTATTATATAACCTTCCGGTGAGTCTCAAAAAAGATAAATTATTAGGATGGTCCATTGTTGATACATATGGTATTAATGGCAAACTTCTTTTAGGATCATACTCTGGTAAGCTATATACTGCACCATTTTGGTAAACATGATATTCACCAATATAATTTTTTAATGTATCAAAATACATCCATTCCTTACCATAGGTGGTACGTACCTCATTCTCTCTTGGATCAACTGATAAAGGTCTATATAATGCCATATCTTATCCTTATAATAATCTAAAAACTGTATTTAATTGAGTAGTAAAATCATTATTCGTAACAGTATGATGTATTTCTGTTACACAAAAACATGCATCGCCGCCGCCCCATACTGTTCCAGATAATGAATCAATGTTTACTGCATGACCAAATTCAAATCCAACTACTCCATTAAGCGTAATTCCTAATTTTATAGGATAAGGAACAGTTTTTTCTCCTTTAGCTTGTTGAGTTGCTTGTCCGGCAACAGCATCTCTCATGAGATTTTTTAGTGAATCACATGCTTCTCCGGAGAACCCAGCGTTTGCTAAACTATGTATTGCATCTATTACCAATTGAGGATTGAATGAATTTCCTTCTTTACTCTCTTCCGCGGTTCCAACTTTTGCCGGGGATGGTCCGCCTCCGCCAGTCATTGCCATTACAGCAGCTGCCTGCGGTATATCACCTGTTACATTAATATCTCTCACTCCGCCAGCTGCTCCACCTCTAGTTGAAAATATAGCTGGTGTAGCTGCATCTGGTTTTTCATTTCTATTTACTATCAATAAATCTGGGTTTGGATTTTCTAAACTAGAATCTTGTGTTAATATAAGATCTATCCATCCTCCTGTTGCTTCTCTTACTGCTGCACATACAGATCCAAAAAATGATTCTACATCTAATGTTGCTATTTTTTTAGCACCGAGTAATTTCGTATTCATTTTTTCATCTTCACTTTTTACATTACGTGTATGGTCTCTTTCAATTCTTCTTAATAGATCATAAGACAATAAAATATTATGTGGAGTGCCTCCGGTCGTGAATGATCCGATATGACCAGCATCACATCTTAAGCCGGCCGGTTTTCCTAGCAAACTCCAAAACCATTCTGATATTGGTATTAATGGCTTATCCGGAGCATATTGGTCTAAATCAGATTGACCGGATTGTATTAAAACATTTGTAGGATCAGCTGAAAAGACTCTTTGGACGCCTCCTTGTCTAGTTATCTTTTCAGAGAATGTAGAATCTCCAATTGTCAATGATGCTTCCGGGTTTGATGCTTTAATAAATTTATTTGCTGTTTCTACTAGCCATCCTAATGTGAAATAACAAATTCTATCAAATGTAAAGAATCCAGTATTGCCTCCTGCCCCTCCGCCATAATTAGATGGAGCTTTTATAACACAATATCTCCCGGGACTACTTGATCCATCAGGCGGTGAAAATGTATATGTATCTAACTGGCCTAGGTCATCTTGTAATGTATACATCATATAATCTAATACTCCAGCTACAGCTGTTTCTTCATTATTGCCATCATAATCTGTAACAAATGTTTTTCCTGCTGCTAATCCGGAATTAGAAGCTAAACTTAACATGTTTAGCTTTTTTATCTCTTGTCCTGGACCCATTGCTTTTATAGTAACTTTCCAATTTTGTTGACTATCTAATGACCATGCATGTGCATATACTCTCATTGAATATGAGCCACCAGGAATAGAAACTGATAAGTCTGTTCCTACTTTTCCTAAGCCGCCAATTACTGATTTAAATTCATCTTGTTCAAAACATGTAATCGTTGCTTCACATGTACGTAATGAGCCAGCATCACCTTTTAAAGATACCTTTACTGAATCTAATGTGCCGGCTGGTCTACTTGAAAAACTATTATATGTAGCACTAGTTGATGCCGGTCCGATTCCGTATGAGCCGCCGCCGCCAGAAACAGTGGCATTGCCATTTTCTCGCAAACCATATGGATCTCCTGCCGGAGGTTGAATACCACAACTTTTTGTAAAATAACTCATTACTTATCCTGGTTTAAAAGTCTTAATCCATCATTTACATCTCCAGTATATGTAGGTATTCGTATTTGTAAGCCTTCTGGTATAACAAATGAACCAATACGTAAATCATTCGCAATTGCTATAATCCACCATTTAGTTACATCATCATAAAATTGTTTTGCTAATAAATCTAAACGGTCGCCTTCACGTGAAAAAATATACTGATCGTCTACATGTACTGGTGGTTTACAGAGACGACTAGTCTCCCATTTCCCAGATTTTTTTGGTGTAAATTGATATCTATCCATACATTGCTGCTCCTGCTTTAGGTGCTGATGAACCTAAATATTTAAATCCACATTGTACGTCTGTGTACATTGGTCTTCCTTTATAAGTTTGTTTTTGTCTCTTACCATTTTTATCCAAAATGCCATCTAATATCCACGGTGTTTCAGTATCCCATGAATAAGTTAATGAATCTATCAACATAGTAGTATTATATAAATTTCCAATTCTAACATGCACCCCTTGTCCGTAAGCACCGGAACTATATTTAGGTAATGTTTTATCTGCTAATGACTGTAATGAAGACCAAACCGGTTCATCTGATTTTTCTTGTGCTACTGTAAATCCAATATCTATACTACGTTCCCAACTCGTCATTAAATACCGCGGGTCAACTCTCCCAACATCCGGCTGACCACTAAATCCGGGAGAAAAGTTATCAGATAAGTCATTTATATATGCTTTAAATTTAATGCCGCCTATACTAAATCTTATTAATTCAGAATTTTCTAATTTGGAATTATATCCAGCATCATCATATTTTGCATCTGTTCTAAAATCAAATAAATTAGTAGTATTAGCTTTTCTACTTTTTGCTATTTTTTGAATTGAGCCATATGATAATGTTTTATATTTTGCTAAGTCCGGAGTCTGATCTTCTGGCTTTGCAGGATTGTCCACAAATCCTTTTGGATCTGAAACTCCGTCAAAATCTTTTAATTTTTGTATTGGTGGTTCTTCTTCAGAGAACGTTTTTCCGGAGGCATCGGCTCCTAGAAAATTAATATATTCTTTTGCATTATCTTTATCACTAATTCTAAAATCTGTAGGTGTATTTGTTTTAGATTTTCGAAACTCAGCTAATTTTCCTAATGTTTCATAATCACTAGTTTTATATTGTTTATCAGGAAAATCTGAGGTTTGTTGAGACTTGGCTGGGTTATCAAGTTCTGCTCTATCACTATCTCCTATACCATCGAATTTTTTCTTATCGTCCGTCCCGTCTTCAAATTTAAGTGGATTATCTTTAAGTTTTCTAGTAAGTAATTCTTCACGCGTCGAAGGGCCGGCGCCGGGTTCATCTTTTTTAAATACTTCGCCGCTTTTAAAATCTTTATTCTTACGAAAATCTAAAATTTTATTGTTCTCTTTTTTAGCTGCAGCTGCAGCAGAGAGTCCCTCATAATCTAATTGATCATTTGAATTAGCCTCTGTAACATTATCTTGTCCACTAATAGCTAAGTTTTGCGATAACTTATCAGAAAAGCCTGTACTACTTACGCGTGATGATAAAGAATCTTTTTTATACATTGGATCAGAATCACCATCAGATGTTCTTTCTGTAATAGAAGCTAATCGATTACCTTCTATATCTTCTGCGTAATATCTTTGTCCAAATGAATATTGTTTAGACCAAAAATCAAAAGCTGTTATAATAGATTGCCGGCCTTGAGAATCTCCAATTGCTATTTCTCCATTAGGTGTTGTTACTACTGCTCTCGTAATTGATGTATTCCCTATTCCTCCGACCGAGCCTGGTCCTGTTCTGCCAGATACTGTTGTTAGTTCTTCACCTTTTGCACCTTTTAATAATTCCCCGTCAAATTTACTATTATTAATAAAGAGTCTATATTGATTTACTAATCGATTATATGTTGTTGCAACATTTTCTCCATCAAATTTAGCTGCTAATGGTTTTCCATCGTCAGCCTTTCCATCTAATCGGTCTTGTAATATATCACCGTAATTACTTTTTGGAGATGGTAATAAAATATTACCGTCTTGATCTATGCCGGCGAATATATCTATTGGTAATAGTCCATGTTTTCTTACATGAGTTCCAGACACTCCACCTAAAATCTGTTCAATTAAATTAAACTGAGTCCATACTTTAGATGAATTGGCATTATAGATAGGTGATTGAGGCATTCCTTTTGCACCTTCTCTATTTGGATTCATCATATGTAATGATTGTTGCTTAGCTGCAAAATATAGTCCGGTGGGTCGACTTAACCATTTAGATATACGAGCAACATCTAATGAAGCTCTTTGTGTTGCAGTTATGATTCCTCCGCGCGGAATATCTTCTGGACTATTTACGATCCCAAATCTTTGAGGATCTGAATTATCATCTCTTTGTATACCTCTTAATATAAATGGTGGCTTTGCATATCCGAAGGGGTCATATACTTCATCACGTACTTTAAATTTATTATACATGTCATCTATAGGAGACTTTTTTGTATATGTATCTGCTAAGCCGGAATTTTTTGTTGAATTATAAATTTCATCATATCTTAAGTCTGGATTAAATCCTGTTCTGGGTAGATCAAACTTATGTACGTTGCCTGTTGGTCCAATTGGTAATAAAGATCCTTGTCCTAATTGAGTTAATCTAGTAGATGTGCCTCTAAAACTTTTTGTATTATCATCTATCAAAAATGCATTTTTACTTGTTTTGATAGGAAAGGAGGAATTAAATCCTTGGTCGTCGAACCCAAATGGTCTTACTGAAACACTTAAGTCATCATTATAAACAAAATCTGTAGAGGCTCTATCAGCGTTAGGTCCTTGACCAGGCTTCTTTTTCCCGTACCAGGATAAATCAGATTTTAAATCTATTAGTGCCATTATGAAGTATTCCCATTTTTATATGAATTATTTGCATTTACATTATCTGACACTCTGGAACCATCCAAATTAACTACTGGTGGTTGATTAACTTTTGCTAATATTTGATTAAGAACTGATACTACTTGGGACATATCCGATCCTCCGCCTGAACCTGGTACTTTAGATGCTGGTGTGATTGTTTCTCCAGCATGAACTTTTGCAATGCCTGTTGAACCAACTTCTCCTCCGGTTGCAAACCCTGGTACTTCCTCTTCTCCTCCGCCGAACATATTCATTGCCCCAGATATCAATTGGGGTCCGAATGCCATTGCCGCGCCGCCCATTATAGTACCCATGTTACCTTTTATCAAGCCACCTAATCCTTTAGCACCTTTTCCTAACCCTCCTAACATAGATTTGCCAATACCAGCACCTCCGCCTTTTTTAGTCATACCTTTTAATGAGCTAAGCATGCCTGTTGCTCCGCCTTTAAGTTTTTTCCATAACCCTTTAGCTTTACCCATTATTCCATTTTGTTTTTGTTTCTCTGCTGTTATCTTTTGTTCCGTTGCTAATTCTGCGTTTGAAGCTGTATTTATACTAAATAAACTTTTTAAGAAAGTTCCGGCTTTTGTTACAAGTCCTCCAAATCCACCTTTGCCGCCGATAAGTTTGGTCTTTATCCACATAATAGCCATATATGCAGCTATTCCTTTTAATAAATCTGAGATGAAACCTAGGTCGTTAAATATAAAATTAAATACTTTTCCTACCCATTTAAGAGGAGCAAATGCTATTGACAAGATTGGTCCTATTGCTGCAAATATGCTACTCAATGCTTCGGCTAATGGTAATAAAGCTGTTTGTAAAGAATCAATCATATCTTGGAATCCTTTTGCAGCCTTTTCAGTTGCTTGTTGTTTTGCTACTGCTTTCTTTAAATCTTCAGCACTCATTTCTTGTAATTGTTTAGCTGAAAGATTTAGTCCATTTGCTGCTGCTAGTTCCTCATCAGTCATTTTACCCATCTTCGCTTGTATGGCTAATGATTTTTGTAGTTCATCAACATCCATGCCTGTTGCTTCAGCTAATTTTTTCTTTTCTAGGACATTTAATTTATTAAAATCATGAATCGATCCTACTTCTCGTAAAACTTGTTCTGTTGCGCCAGCAATGTCTCCAGATAATGCTAATTCTCTAGCTTTATCTAAATTCATTTGTTTACCAGTTAATGCTTGAAATTCGGCTTGTGCAGTTAGACTACCTTCAATGTCTAATAACTTATCAGCTACTTTAGTCATGACACCTAACGAAACACCTAGCTTAGCTGCTTTGACTGCTGCTTTGCCTATCTCCTCAACATTGCCGCTCATATACCTCATAGCATCTTTAGAATGAGCTGATACATCTTTCATCACTGCGCCAACATTAACGCCTGCTTTAAGAGCATTTGCTGCTAATTCATCTTGTGCATCTGCTGCCTCTTGACCTGTTGCGCCAAGTTCCATAAAGTTTTGTTGTATGGCCGCGGCTTGTTCTGCACCATATCCCCATGCCTTACCTGATTCAGCAACTTGAGCAGCTACCCCTGTTTGTAACCTACCCATGTTACCCATGCCGGCTATCATCTCTTGTTGAACAGTTAATATATCTTCACTTGTTGCTAATTGATTTTTTAAAGGATTGCCAACAAAGTGTTTGGTTTCTTTATATAATTGTCTGGATGCTGCTAAATTCATACCAGTCTTTTCTGATATTTCTCTAGACTTCTTATCTACTTTATTTAACATTGCAAATAAAGCTGCTCCTGCTGCTACAACTAATAATAATGGATTGAGCATAACTACTTTATTAAATGCTGACATTCCGGCTTTCATGGCACCTATTTTTGTACCGCCTTGTGCTATATGAGAAGTCATTGCTTCGAAGCCGACATTCACTCCTTTTTTTAATTTATCTGCTGCGTTATCTAATCCTAATGCTTTTGCAAGGAAATTTCCACCTGGTATTTTATCAAAGATTCCTTGAATGTTGCCGGCTAGTTTGTTAGCTGACTCTCCAGCTATATCTGCATAGCCTTGCATTTTCTGGACTTCATCTCCCGCCTTCTCATGAATATCGAGAATACTTTGGTGATGGCCTATAGTCTTGATCAATGCCTGTTTGGTATCTATTAAAGCATCTCTTTGTGCATCAGTTAATGATTTATTTTTCATAGATGCTATAACATCAGCTAGTTTTGCTTTATGAGAATCTACATAGTTTTTAGCTGTATCCTTCGTGACAGAATATATTCCTAATTCATTATTTTCTATTGCTTTAGTCGTTTTTAGTAATTCTTTAGCTAGATCATTTCTTTCTGATTCTACTTCTTTAACTCGTTCTGTGGCCTTTTGTTGTGCACGTATCTCAAAAGATTTCTTCTGGGATAAATCCATTTCTTCTCTCAGCGTGGTTTTACCTTTGATCCGATAATCTAATATCATTTTTTCAAGTCTAATCTCTTCATCCAGTGTGAGATTATACTCTTTTTTGATTTTGAGATATTCCTTTTCTATATCTATTTTCTTATTCGCCATAGACTGCTAATTATTTTTTAGACTTTTTTCGATTTGCTCTATAGAGAGCCTTTTCTTCAGCTGCAGCTCTTTTAATCTCATCTTCAATGTTTTCAGCATTTCTATAGAAATCAGCTAACAATGATTTTAATTCTGGATTTTCATCTAGAGTCTTTGCTGCTTTTTTGAGTTGTTTTTTGAACTTGCCACGAAATAATAAGTTTAAAACGCTAGAACCTAGACCTTCATTGATCCGGTTGATTTGAGCTAATTGTTTTTTCTCGAATTTGTTCAGTGCCATGATAGTAGATCCTTTTTAATAAATATGGAACATCATCTGAATTTAGGGGGACGTGCACGGCTGGATTTGGAATCAGCTTGTCTATTAGCTTTCTTTTGTGCTTTATTTTTGTCGTCGTAATATTTGTTGATTTTGTTTATATAGTATACACGTAAATATACAGGCATATCTAATACATCTTCGTAAGAAAATCCTTTACCATGGAAGACTAAGTCGAACACCTGATCGTATATGCTTACTCTATACTTTGGAGTCAGGCCAAAAAAAGTCCAATCCGATCGTAACGTTGCAACGAAAGGGCTCTCCGTCCTCCTCGTCGATACAATCGATCTCCAAATCTACATCCGGTGTAACCTCAGTTAACCGTTTTCTTATTGCACGAGCATCTATTGCAAATAATTCATTATCTACAAAATGACGAATTGATTTTGATTCTGAGTCGCCATCTATGGAAGTTATAACATGTTTTAATAAAGTTGTCATTGATGCGTCTCTTTTAAGTTTTACCAAACCTTTTAGTTCAGCATCTATTTTCTTTTGAGCTCCATGTGTAAGTAATCGTATAGTTACTTGTCTTTTGGAAGCTGGAAGATCGACTATGAAGGAGCCATCAGATGATTTAAGTTCATCAAAGTCAACTGCCTTTTCGCCTAAGCTCGTTAAATCAACTGTTATCTTTTGAGCATTTCCATTTGGTGTCTGAACTTCTAGTTCATATTCTTTACCATATCCTAATACTCTAGCTGCGATCATGATTGCGTTTTTATCGCCTAATAATAGCTCATTATAATTAATATCAGAAATGATTAAAGCTTTAAATAATTTATCTAACACAACTCCTTGTTTAATATATGATTGGTTAGTGAGAATATCTTCTTCACGTGCAGTCATATATTTCATTTCAATTGTGCCTTTAGACAATGAACTTTCTTTTGTATATAAAACACCTTTACTAGGAAGTTCAATTATTTCTGTTGGAAATTTAGTCGACTTAGTTTGTTCTGGGGTTCCATTTTCAAATGATTCAATAGCTTTAGCTTTTAATTGTTCATCTGATAGTTGTTTCTTTTTTGGATATTGGTCGTTAACCGTTGGCATGTTTGCTCCTTTTATAACTTTCTTTTATTTAATATAAATATGACCGAACAGTAAAAACCCCACCGTAAGGCGAGGTTTTTAATGATCTTATATTTTAATTAGAATTGAAGTATTGCGTAATCATATTTCAATGTAAGTTCGATCTGAACTGGATCTTCTGTTGACCAATCCATATCACCAAATGTCGCTGATGATATAAATGTTCCTTTTAATGTCCATTCTTCAACTTTATCACCAACAGGTCCTAATGTATTAAATGTAATATCCTTTTTATAAAAATCTGAATATCCATCTCTACCTGTTACAGATTCGTGATGTAATCTAACCCATTCCATTACTGCTTGTGCTCCGGAAGGTACAACTGGATCATATAATGTTACGGTAACATCTTGCCATCTTGATTTGCCTTTTAACTTTCTTTCAACGTTGATGTGATCAAGAATGACTTCACCTTGGTCAATTGATGGTCTTGAAGCAGCTTTCACAAGATATGCAGGGATACCCTCAATATACATAATAAACCTATTTGCCATTTTAGGTTCATACGCCGTATAAAATATCTCGGTGGGGTCAAGTAATTCTGCCATCTATTTTCTCCTATTTAATATAAATATGTTCCTTCTTCTATTCTGGGAACGAAGCACCTGTTGGAAGTATATTAAAGTCAATTATGATAAATTCAGCTGTCTTAGCAGGTTGCAAATAAATTGCTCCCCTCATCTCATTTCTATCAATTACATCCGGTGTATTATTTGTTTCATCCATTACTACTTTAAATGCATAAAGACCTTGTCTTTGTTGTACATTTTCAAAATATGGATTAGTTATTCCTAAAAATCTATTTCTAGTTGCTGCCGTATTATTTTCAAATACTAGGAACTTAGTCGCTGATGCAATAAATTTCTTAGCTGCAATAAGCAATCTTCTAACATTTACTCTATCCAATGCTGATGCTTTTTTCTGTAATGTTTTTTGTCCATAAACAACTACGCCTGCATTAGGAAAAGTTGCAATTGGATTAACAGCACTTTCATATAAAGTATCTCTATTTGATTGAGTTAATTTTCTTTCTGTCTGAACTGCAATATCTAAAGCACCTCTATTTAAACCAGCTGGTGCATACCATGGAGCAGCTACTCTATCATTAAATGCATATACACTAGGTATTAATGTTGATGCCGGAACCCAAACATTTCTTCCAAGATCAACATCTGGAATTTTAATCCATGGCCAATAACTAGCAGCATAATTTGAATCTCTAGCTTCAGCTTTAGCTGTTGCTGTTGCAATTGTTGAACTATATTCTACTGGATCAATTAATAAGAATGCATCTGAACGATCTTCCATTGCTGTTAATGCAGTTGTTATCACAGAAGCATGATTCGAATAATTATCCATTAATCCAGGTAATGATAATAAATTAATATCATATTCATCTTGATTCTTTAATAAATAAATTGCATCATTATATGCTGTTGAACCACTAACTGCTACACCTAAATTATATCCTTGTGTATTTGTGTTACTAATATTTTCATTGAATTGAATTGGATGTACAACAACTCCATCAGAGCCATTTGCAAATGTTCCGGATGCTGCCGTTGGTAAACTTCCTGATAAAGCACCATCTCTAACATTTCCATTAACATCTAAATAATTGTAAGTTGTTTGGTGAACTGCAACTCTTACATATTTTGATCTATTTGCATATGAACCAGACAATTGAATAAATGGATCTGTTGTTCCTGAATCTCTTACTGTATTAGATTGATCTCCAATAACTTTTGCAATGTAATTATTTGAATTTGGATCTAATGTTAAATTGTTATATTGTTCTACAATTGTTTTTCTTTTGATGGTATCATCACCACGTCTAATTAATAATGTAAAAGTACCTTTTGAATTACTAACATTTGATACTTCCCATCTTAAATTATTCACCGTACCATTTGTCAATGCGTTATTAACGCCTTCTGTCCCTTCACTATTAAGGCCGGCTCCATCTGATAATGTTGTTAATGTAAATGATCCAGTGCCATATGTATAAACAGATGCTGTAGGTGTTGCATCTGCTGGACTATAACCTCCAGCTAATATCCTAACAACTGTTAATGTGTCAGCATATTTCAGATATTCTTGTGCTGAATAATTAGTTAGATATTTATATTTACCTTCCGATGCTCCAGAACCACTAGAAAATGCTCCTCCGAACGTTTGTAGGAATTCGGAATAACTAGTTACTACAGTAGGAATTCCTGCAGGACCTTTTTGAGTTGGTCCTATAACCGCAGCTCCTATGGCAGCTACCCCAGCCGGTAAAAATGATTGATCTACTTCATTTGTAAATACACCAGGCGATACAATTCTTTCAGCCATTATTTTTGCTCCTTATTTAAAATCTATAATTTCTTATAAATATCCAGAAACATTGCCAAACACTCAAATAGATGGTAGAAATTCTCCAGATTCGATGTTCAGTGTTCCGGTCCCATATTTTTTAGTGATAGAGTTAACTAATGACTCTTCTTTTGTCTGAAGTTCTTTGTATTGATTAGTTAATCTTTCTTTCTCTTGATTAAGAAAATCCATTCGTTGATCACATAAAATTATCTCTAATTCTATTTGTCCAAATTCAAATACTTTTTGTTGACTTGAATTTTTAATTTCTTCAATTTGAATTTTTTCTTCTTTTGATAAATGTTGCTTTTCTGCCATAACCATTCCTTTTGTAATTTATAATAAATATAATGAAAATATATTATATATCCTAATTTTTTAATAACTTTATTTTGGCCATCCACCGGGTGGCGTGTCTTGAATATTTACATTAAATGACTCTGTTTCTGACTTAAAGGTGATTTTTTTAACTGATAATCTTTTCTGGAAATTAGATTTGCGTAATTCATATGGCATTAACAATGTGCCTTTAACTGTGGCTGGTATTGTTGCTCGAACCATTCTATCTTCTCCAATTGAATTCATAGTTTCAAAAGTATAATCTTGCATGAAGACCGGAAACTTCCAAGTCGTTCCCCATGCAAATCCATTCAATGGCATAATTTGCTCAATGATAGAATTCATTTGGTCCGTGTATTGTGTCCATAATAATATATCATATGACAGATCTATAAATTCTGGGACCGGTGACATATAATATTCATTACTTGGTTTAGTGCCTTGTTGTACAGAAAATCTATCATATTGATTGGTCATTGTATGTTTATTACGATACATATAATCATTACCAGCTGGATTTCTATTTACTCCTAATGTTCTTAATGAATCTCTTTCAACAATACTATTACGTTTCAAACTTATTAAAGGCGTCATAATCTTGCCTCTTTCGTCAAACATATATCCTTTAGCTTGAAACTGTTCCCATTTTTCTCCATTGGCATACATTATAGGAACATCTATAATAGATTCATTTTCAATAATTTGTGGACGGACAACTTCTCTTAAATATGCCATAATTGCATAATCAATATCATATATAGTACATTTAGGTGTTTTGATAATATCATTATCACGTCGTACTTCATCTGCTCGATTGAGTTCCGGGTCTCTCGAAAATGAACTTTGTGTTTTATTTAATTTATTCTCGCTCATAAATTCCTAGGTATATTATCATTCGGCCTATTAATTCCAGTACGTACTTCTTGTATATTCAGGCCATTTCTTCTTGTTACATGTGCTTCACATACTACTGATACATTATATCCGAATTCTCCTCTTTCGCCATTTACATATCCAATATCACGTGAAGGATTCTTTCCAGCAAAATATTCAGATGCTGATGTAGAATCAATTTCCCAATACTCACCATCATACTGTAATATGTCTCCGGTTTCAATTATAATATTATTATCTTTAAGGGTATCCCGTAAAAATGCAAATGTGCCAGGTCTATTATATTCTAACCCATATTCATCACCGGTGACTGATTTCACATCTTTTAATACTATACAATTCATTTTCGTTTGAGAATAATAAACTTTATTATCTGATTCGCCGTATAAATTAGCACGAGTGGCTTCCAAGTTAAGTTTGTAGAACCCAACTTCTGTGTCAATATAATTATTAATTAATTCTTTATTGACAGATCTAATTAAATTCGCATCTCTTGCTGAGCCAAATAAAGCCATTTTTATCCTATATAAATTTTCATTGGTATCTTATTAAATTGAGATAACAAAGCATCGGATTCTGCTTGTTTTCTTTCTAATTGTGATTGCCTTGACATTGTATCAAGTATCTCTTTTAGTTCTGTTATAAGACCCTCTTTTTCTGTCTGTGCGGCCGAAATAAGGTCGGCTCCATTTAATGTTATTTCTGAATTAGGAATAGGTAAAGTAGAATATTTTCCTCGTATATATCCTAACATTTCTTTTGCTAATGCCAATGCATATCTTCTAATCCACTGACGTCCTACTGAATTAACATTTGTATATTCAATATTTGTATAAGGAACATTTGAAAAATCTGAAACTGTTCCGGTGGTTCCTTTAAGTGCATTATTTCTATCTGATTTTAATATATAATCAAAATGAATTTTTGTAAAATTAGTTCCATCTGGTAATGGAAATACCCTTAATCTATCTTTTGACATCTGGAATGACCATGCTGATCTCCTTACTATATCATTAAATTCTATAGCTTGCATTCTTAACATGTCTGCAAATACCGGCATCATCATAAATGATACGCCCGGTGAATAATTTCCAAATCCAAATGCATCCAACATTTGTTGCGTACCTACACCTGACCCAATAAACGGGTCAAAGAATCTAGCAATGGCTGGTGGTGCATTATGATATAATCTTTTTATTTCAATTGCATCAACACCTGGAGTTCCGGATTCTAAATTAACTGATGATGTACTAGTTAGGTCATATATCTGTTCGCCGGCGACTACATTAATACTCCCTGTATAATATGTTACATTTCCTCCAGACTCTGCTTCAGTACCATATTCTTCTGCTAATTCAATTAAGCCGCCCATGGTAGCTGATATCTTTTTGCCGGTTAAACTAGAACCAGTTGGAGACCCATACAAGTTAAGCATATTATCACGAATGTTAAATGTATTGAGTTGAGCGCCATATTCAGTTACGGCTTCTTCTAAACAAGCAAATAAATTAACATCTTGTAATTCTATATCCGATAATGGATACCCCAATCTCTTTGCACACCACTCAGCAGTTTTATCTGCTTCTGTCTGAAATGCATAATCATTATCATAAAATCCAAAAGGTGTATCGCCTGGGAAGAAACTAGACGATCCAGGCCATATAGGGATATTAACTGCCATGTATTTACCTTTTTATATAAATATCGACTTTTACAACTATAAATTGATTTAATCCAATTTTTCTGCTAAGGATTAAATATCATTAAATATCCAGAATTAGGATGTGCCACGCTACTACCTGATATCCAAACCGATCCTGTTACTGTTGGTTCTGATGTCGGTAAATTTGAAAATGTTACTGATGTGCCATCAACTGTGAGATCTGTTAATGAATATGCAGACCCAATGATGTTGGTTGCATTTAACGATCCTGTTATAGTCATAGAGCCAGTTAAATCAAAACTTTGAGAGTATTGTGCATTATTTATTCGTACTATATCACTAGTTGTTGTACTTCCTATAGTTAATATATTACCATTTGATGATATTGTTCCTCCACCCATAAGTGTTAATGAGCTAGCCACTCCTGGCTTTCCTATCTCTACATCAGCTGCCGAAGTTTCGTCGCCTAAAATTATATTCCTAGATGATCCGGAATCAGCTTGTATCACCAAATCTCCAGAACCAGAGACTTGTAATGTTGCCATTAAGGTTCCATCTGTATTATAAAATTGTATAGGCTCGTTATCTAATACTTTAAATTTCATTATAGTCTCACTTTATTAAATTTAACTGTTGATAATGATGCATCTGTTATGTCATTCACTTTTCTTACTACTGCATTTGCACCATGTTCTGCATTTCCACCTGCAGGCTGACCTAGAGCATTTCTTACTCCAGACGAAAACAATATTTCATTATCCCAATTGGAGTCCATAACAGTTACTTTTTCTGGGGTTTCTGTTAACACATCGAAACTAAGGTTTTTATACTTCATTATAATGCCCAATCTATCGTATTGATATCCTTGAGGACAAACCCACATTACATTAATACATTCATCTTTTTTAATTGAAATTGTTTTATCATATGAAAAATTAGTATGGTCACGATTAGTCGAATCAAAATACTCAACATCTAGAACTTCACTTGCTCCTGGTGTTGCATTTGCTCCTTCTGTGGCTCCCCTTAATATTATTAATCTCGGTACTTTTTGATACGGCGTATTAAATCCGGACACAATTCCTGGTTTTGCGTAACTCGTATTCATCTCATTATATTCATCAAATGCATGCAATGCTATCTCTGAAGTTATATAATCTAAATTAACTCGTATCCTGACCGTACAATCTTCTTTCGCATACAATTTACATTCTTTAAATGTGTTTATACTATCTAATGTAGCCGAATAAGCAGTGTTCCTATAATTGTATTCTAACCAGTATTCTCCAGGTTTATGTTCTATAATACAAAATGGTTGAGTGGAACTATGAGAATTGGCTCGACGATTTATTAGAATTATATTCTTTCCATTATGATATCGCGAATTAAATCTCGGAACTCCATATGGTTTATTTCCCATTGCTAAACCATAAGTGATCCAATTGCCATATTGTGGTATCATGGCCCTTGTGCGCCATTTGGTCAATCCAGAGTCACGATATAATTTGAATCTATCCCACTTAGTTTTCTCAAGTCCTGAATTCATAGTTTGATAACCGGTGCTTGTAGACCATAAATCGCGGTAATAACAATCGCCATAATAATTTTCATAAACGTCAATCTGATTACCATCAGAACCTATACGGCGGCCCATTATAGCAGATCTGAAATCATTCAATGTCATATAATCATAATATCCCCACTGAAGACTATTTTTCGTATGGTTTTTACTAACGGTTGGAAATGTCGGGTAACTATTATATTGCTTAAAAAAATATCCCCACGTTGCACCGGTGCTACCTCCGCCTTTAGTAAAAAAGAAATTGGTTTGCCATGGGCAGGATTGGGTCCAATCATGATACGACGTATCATATCCACCATGATTAAGAACACCATACCAAGTTGTTTTGCCGGCCATATAATTACGATCAATACAGTATATCCCTCTTCCTTGAGTAATAACATTTCTTACTGTTATCGGACCGGGTTCAGTTAAACTAATAGCTGATCTACCTTGCAGACAAGCTTGAATAAAAACATTTTCTATCAAGTTATGCATGTGAGGGTAATTTGCTGAGCCATACCATTGAATATCCCCATCTAACATTACATTACGAATATACCGGGTCATATTAGTTCCATATTGATATATTTTAAAATTATATTTATTGAGTCCTTTATGAGCAGTTTTAAGTCGAATATTTCCTCTGTTAGCTTTTAAGGCTAACGTTCCTGGAAATAAATGATCATAACATGGGTCGCGGTCTAAAGTTATTCTATTAGTAGCTGTATCAATAGCTGTGATATCATAATATGAAAATAAGCCGCCATTTAATTTAGCATCTAGTTCATCTGATGTCATTGTATTATAGCCAGATGTTTTATCCGGCATTAAATAACTAAGGTAATTGGTATATGGTCCTATCACACTAGTGTCATTTTCATGGTGTGGACTGAAAAACGTCAATGAATCTCCTACTTTCCAATTATCTACACTTTTTAATTCTATTTGACGATTTGTTGATCCCGATTGTCCATTATAGACGCCGAAGAATCCAGTATCACAACCAGCTGTGCCGTTTTTACTATGACCAGCGTTTTGGAATCGTATTACTTGTGCTGTGACGGCACTGCTCCCAGTATAAAATCTTATTCCGGATCTACCGGAACTAGTTCTACTATCTTCCTCGCCAGTGGCTCCTCCCCAGAAAGATGCTGTGTTGCCAGCAATGAAATTTGATGAATGGTCTAATGTATAACTAAATCGTATATTGGTCATATATCCACCGGCACCATAACTTGTAGTTGTACGAGAGCCTTCGCCATAAACATTACCCATAGTCATAAAGCCAATAGTATCGAATGTTACTGGCGCGCCTAGATCAACCGTAACTTCTGAAGCAGCATTGTTCCATTGATAATTAGCATAATATCCTAGCATCTGGCTCATAGGTTGGAAGAGGCGGTGCATGTTATAATATTCGTCTTGGTATCCATGGGCGTATGTAGCAGCATTATATGTCCACCCTTGGACGTATGGTCGTATTCCTGTTCTTCCTTGTTTATTTTGATATTCATCCCATAATATATTTTTATATCCTAATGGGTCTTTAACTTCAGTCCCAATATGTTCTATTGTTTTATTTATTCCATGTGAATATAATAGTCCGGACTCAGTTATATCATCATATCTTGATACTGAATCAGTAGTATCTAATAATAATACTTGATATCTATGTTTAACACTTATAGAATATATTTTCGACCAGCCTTGTAGTCCAATACAGATCTGTCCATCTGCCATTGTGTCTGAGAAACTTTCGAAGTAACATCTCCAATCAGATCCTTGATCTTTAGACCAGAATTTATTATAATTTCCGTTTCTTTCTAATTTAATAGAGAAACTTCCTCCGGAGGCGGTATAATTACAAGGAAACTCTAGGCCTTTGAATCGATCATGATAATCGGATAGATAGCCATCTGTTTTGAAAGTGTCAGCATTGGTTGAATAATTTTCGTCAAATGGCATCTGCCATCCATAATTAGATTCCCTATAGGGTCTATGTATTAATCCATATTGAGACGAATGGCCCCACTGTTCATTTTCATTACCGTAACTGTTTTGTTTGTTTAAATTTAGTTGCGACCAGTTAGGTGTGCTTCCAGCTCTTATGTTAGCGAGAGATGGCCAATATATATTAACTGCAGAATCAGTATCATACGCATTTAATAGATTATCCGCATGACTAGCAGAAATTTCAATTTCTCCTTCATACCACCAGCTACCGGTAAGTTGACCTTTGAAAGCTAGGTAAGCTTCATATTTGCTGGCATTATAAGCCTGTGGACTAAAAGAACGTAAACTTGCTGAATTTAGATAAAAACAATTTTGATCTACAAATCCATTATAGAAATTTGAACCAGTGGACCACATATGTTGCTTTTGATAAATTTCACTGAAAAAATAAGAGTTACTGTAATATGGATCGCTATTTCCCCAATCTGGTTGTAGGCCGCCGGAACCTGTATTACAATTATCTATATTTAAAAAGATATCTTTCGGTTCTACATCTCCTTTAGTGAAATCAGCTAACATTGATTGAGTTAAAGTAGTTGATACTGCCTTGACATTATATACTGTATCATTGATTATAATATTATCACCCTTTTTATAATCTTTATGAATACTATCAACCGCAATTGCTTTATATATTCCGGTAAAGGGATCTACATCACTTTCAAAAAATTCTTCTACAAAATCTTTATATTGATAAGATCCTATTTCATATTCTACCCATCCTCGTCGTGTTAAGAGTTTTTCTGCAACAGCTGTGTTATTTGATCGAGTTACGATTTTCGTCCATTCATCGTTAAGACTACTTCCAGATTGTTGGTGTGGAATCCATTGTTGAGTGTACCAATTCGAATGAGGGTCTTCTTGATAGCTAGCTGGTGGTCCGGTCCGGCTTCCGGTGATGGAAGCGGTCCCATGGTTTTTTGTAATTTGGGGATTGGTATAAGTTATGGTTTCCGGATTGGGCCTGGCGAAAATATAATGATCAGTTAAATTTGATTGTATTGATACAATATCTCCGGGACCGAATGCTGTTTCATCAACAACGTCAAATGTAGTGTCTCCGGTGGAAGTTGAAGCAGATATTAAAGAGGAACTATAATTAGAAGAACCAGACATTACAATACTACAGCCATGTTTATTATAATTCTTTATACCCACATAAGTTTCGGATTGTTGAGTTGTCCCATATCCGCCACTTATTATCATGTGAGCTTGATCATATACCTGAATTGAAGAATAATTACTTGTCCCTGACATGTCAATATACGCATCGCCGGCGGCGGTTGCAGTTAAATATAACTTTGCATCATCTTTTATTTTAAAGTCAGTGAAGTAATTCATATCGATATGATCAACTGCCCATTCGCCGCTCCCAGTCAATTCATACTGATTTAAATTACGTATAAAATAATTACCATTATAATGAAATCGTCCATATGCTGGCCTTAATCCATCTGGGTGATCATGATCCATCGGAGAACCGGATGATATTTGATATGCCTCTGATTTCCAATCTCGATAAGAAGTGTCTATTGAACAAGTATAAAGTAATGTTGTTCCATTTGACCCCGTAAAATCAATTTTTATTAAATTGGTTGGATTATAATATGGATACAATGTACAATAAACACTTCCACTTAATGTATCTCCTGTAGGAACTAGTCCCAATGTTGACATACTGCTAAGATAAAATTGTACTTGTCTTGAAACAATATCTCCATTTGTGTTCATTTTTGCATAATTTGATCCGGTCCATGGCCGAAGTAATGGATGAGGGAAATTATAATGTGTATCTGTATTATTACTGGTATTTCTATAAAATGTATATACTCGAGCCGGAAACACTGCAGTATCCCCGGGGCCAGGGACAACTCCTCCCACCCATGTGGTGGGATCTAATACATTTAAGTATTCTCCCATTACTGATGATGTTACCGCGGTGATTGTGGCCATACTATCCTATTAATGTTTTTGCTAGTTCAACCATTTCCGTACAGTTACTGAATAATTGTTCATCATTATCAGCTATAGTCTGACCTTCTGCCAACCCGTCATTATATTCTGTTCTTGCACTTTCTAGAAAAGATTTCCATTCATCCAACATAGCAGAGTCAAATGTATATAACTGATTAAATGTAATAGTTTTATTTTCTTTATCAACTGTAAATTCTCCTAAATTAGCTGCACAATATAGAAACAATGCATCTAATGGTAACAACTGATTTAAATTTTTCATCGGTGGATGATTTGTTTCTTCACTCATAACTTATGGCCTTTTTAATGATTTATATGTTAATTCTGAACCCGGTGGTACTGTTATTTCATATCTTACCGACCCAGTCGATGCCGGAATAAAATCCATATCATATCTCAACCGCAATCCATTTATAAATATCTCGAGATACTCATAAGTAGATGACGATACAAATGTTAATCCTCCGGGGATTGGAACTGTTGTTCCGGAACTAGTTATTACTGTAGGCGTAAAATATTCTACTTTAGGATTAACTAATGGTAATGATTCTATATCTAATAATACTGCTGATGCCGACATAAAGTCAACTACTGATTGTGATACCATTAATGAACCAGTAATAACTGCAGATCCAGAGAATGGAAATGGTGTTGTTGATATTCCAGATAATTGAGAACCATCACCTAAATATGTTCCAAATGATGCTGTTGAAGCAGCACTTGAAGATATATTTCCTGATGCTGTTATATTTGCGAGTACTAAACTCCCCCAACCATTAAGACCTATACCAAAATGGTTTGGAAATGAAGTTATATCTGTGAATTGAGATCCTCCTACATAAAAATCTTTCCCGTATATGTTACCACTTGCACTTATATTTCCGTTTACAGTTAAATCATCTGTAACGACCATGTCATCTGTTGATATAATATGTTCTGCTGTAAGAGTACCAACTGTATATAAACTTGCTCCTCTAACTTCTCCACTTGAACTTATATTACCTGAAGATGTTATATGGGTATTGACAAATAATCCACCGTTTGGAGAAATAGAAGCAGTTGCAGATCCAGATGCTATTTGTGATAAATTTAATCCAACAATACCCGATGCCGGGATATTAGTTAGACCGCCGCCGTCGCCGGAATATGTGCCACCTACAATAGTTGCTGAGCCTGTTATAGATAATGATCCGGTAAAGGTATGAGTATCATCCATACTATCACCAAACTTGGTAGAACCGGATTGGTAAATAACTGATGATGATACGTATATAGTTGTAAAGTGGTCGAATGACCCTGTGCCAGCAACGGTTAAATCTCCTTGTATAGTTTGTGATGCAACAAATGTATTCGAGCCGGTTGTTGCATAACTTCCGGTCATTCTAGTCAATGAAGCTATATCTGTATCATTACTACTTATATTAGTTTCATTTGCTGTCACGCGAGTACTAAATGAACTCGATGCAGCTACAAATGATCCAGAAATTCCCGCGGCTGTTAATGATCTTATCAATGTTGCATTAGAACCTAACGATCCAGAAATTCCCGCGGCTGTTAATGATCTTATCAATGTTGCATTAGAACCTAACGATCCAGAAATATTTGACGCTATTTGTGCAGATCCACTCAATGCGCCATTAAATATTCCAGTATATGATATTGCAGTTATATCACCGCTCGAACTTATATTGCCTGATGCAGTTATATGTGTATTAACATTTAATCCTCCGGCTGTAGAAATCGAAGCTGTATATGCGCCGTTTGCTATACGAGATAAATTTAAACCAGTAATACCGGATGCTGGTATATTAGTAAGTCCGGAACCATTTCCTTCATATGACCCAGAGAACGAACCAGAATAAACTGTTTTGGTTTCTAATGAATTAATTCTAGTTGAAATTGATGAACTTGTAGACGTAAATGAGCCACTAATCCCTGTTGCAGTTAAACTTCTAATTAATGTTGCATTTGTTCCAAGAGAGCCAGAAATATCAGATGCTATTTGTGCAGATCCGGATAATGTTCCTGGTGCAGTTACATTAATTAAATTACTACCATCGCCGGCGAATGAACCTGTAAAGGAACCTGTAAATGGTGCTGTAATATCTGTAAATTGTGCAGAACTTGATATTATTAAGGGGGGTATATTGGCATCTGAACCTGATGGCCCTAGCTCTCCCTGTCTACCTCGAGGTCCCGGATTATTTACAATTATTGTTTTCAAAATCTATACCTTTAGCTTTTATATAAATATCTTTGCATAGACAATTAGCCTTCGTCATTTGATATTTGTACGTATGAAATCGATGCCTGTACACTACCACTTATATCAGTACGTGCTTTTAATGAATCATTGTTATCTAAAACAAACGTTCCATCTATTGCTTGAAATGATGATGCATTAGGAATAACAACATCTCTTGCTAGATAATATTCATTGTTACTATCACTACTATCTACCCATTTCAATTCAACCTGTGCATTAGAACTTGTAAAATTTGTTAGATGTATGGTTTTGAGTAGCAATTTATCTGTGCCGCCTGCCGTAAGTATTGTTGAAAATGATCCTGAATGTATTTCATGTCCTTTGTTTAAATATTCCATTTTTAATTCTCCTATTAGGTATCGGTGTTATATGTACCTGTTAATAAATTCATAACTTGATTTTTTAATTCTATTGTATAATACGACTTTGAAGGAAATCCTGAGCTACTATAAACTGATGTACCCTCTACATAATCAAATAATCCATCTATATTATCTACCGCCTTTGATTCTATACCATAATAAATATATTTTTCGTTAAGTATTATAGTATCATTTGCGATTTCATTTGATTGGTCTTTAGTTAAACGGTAAGATATATAAGATTTGACTCTGTTCCATCTATTTTGTCTAGCTGTCTGTGAATTTGATATATAAGTAGTCCAATATGTTTCTTGTTCAACATCTGTATATAAAGTATCTCTATCTGCTTTATCTACACAAAAGTTTTGCGCTGCATATGGTTTATCATATTCAGTTAATGAATCAAACCCACCGTTATTAGTTATATAACTCATCGAACCAGTTCTTTGATAAAGATAATCTTTACCAGCTTCTTCACCTATTTTAAACCAATACTCGACACATGAAATATCTAAATAATCAGCGTCAAGAGTTTCTTTGAATTGATATATAGAAGCTGACGGATCTGCTCCGTAATATTTTCCTATTTTTAAATATCCCATTTTGTTCCTTTATGATATATCATATCTTCTTTTTAAATAATTTTCTGTAATTTCTTGGCCTTCCGTACTTAAAGGGGCTGGATACCAAAGTACTTCACCATAATCCCAATCACCATCGTAGAAATCTGATCCACCTCTATTCAAACTTATTCCCTCTCCTGATGCGTTAATATCGGTTGATGTTTGTGCTTGTGTATCTGAGTCTGCATCCGGTCCTATAATTTCTCCAGTTATTGTAGTTTCATCATAGTGAAATTTGTATATGTTTACATCCGATGTTCCAGGACTATTCAACTCTACACGCTTTGCTGATGTATTCCAATAATCAACAAACAATCTCAACACTCCAGCATAATAATATATACCCCAACCAGTACTCCAAGTTGTTCCGTTTGTTCTACTAACAAAAAATGAAAACATTGAAGGATATGAATTTCTTTTTGCAACTACATACAAACAAAATCCTCCGCTAGCATCTAAACTAGAATCATCATCTGTTTCCATAGAGTCTCCGTTAGCGGCATCGATACTCGGTAAATCATTAAGTACTGAGTTTGATGAGTTGTATGCAGGATAATCTCCTGATGTTCCTTGTTTGAAGTGATTATCATTACCACTTAAATCATCCCACTGAGATACGTTGTTTGAGCCATCTTCAGTCACACCTTGAGTCGATCTACTCCATACTGTATATCCAGGGTATGGTTGTAACTCTGGTGGCAGATCTCCGTCTCTACGTTCTAAATAATGTTGTGTAAATCCTAATGATCCACTATAACCAGTAGAGATATTACCGGTTCGAAAATCTGGATTAGTATAACCGCTATTTCCTTTTCTACCCATTATATATTTACCTTTAATCTTACATTTGCAACAGTCCAAGACGGCTGATATTCTAAACTCGAATCACTTTCAAAACTAAATACCAATCTTCGTGTTACTCCTGTTTGCCACAAAGTTCCAGTTGTAATTTCTGAACTGTCAATAGTTATGTTTTCTGCATAAAAGGCATTTCTCGCTGCTGATGTACCGGCTCTGGAGTTGGAGTCCTCGCTATTAAACTTTCCATTATTAGTATTAGCAGCTACGTTAGTTCCTATAATTCTTTCATATCCAGTACCACTCAAACCATATCCAGTTCCAGCGCTTGGTGTAAATGTTGATGGATCAGCGAACATTACATAACCAAAATCATAATTACTATTTCCGAATCCATTCTCTCCATAACACATCCATTGAAATGTCAATGTTAAACTAGAAGCTCCTGCAGGTATATCAAAATCAAAATACATATGACATTCTGTGTTTGATGTATAATGATTATCAGTACTGTCGTCAGAAATATACGCAGCATGAGTTGAGCTTGAAGGTATTGTTTTTATAGCTCCATCAGAGCCTTTTGTGTTTTGGCCACAGATCCATCTTTTAGTTGATGACTCTTCTAGGTTTGTCCACTTTGACAAATCACCAGTTGCAAAGGTGTCTTCAAACAAATATTCACTTGGAAATACTGGTTCTAGATTTCCGGCAAGTCTAACTAACCGATGTTTTCTAGGAGATATATTTCCAATAATAGAACCTGTATTAGCAGTAGTTTCATAATTTGCTCTAGAATCATGTCCTATATATCCACCATTTCCTTTTTGAACTGAAATACCCATTATGTCATCCCATTAAACCATACAAATATTTTAGTTTGATCTGGTAGTGATATATTTGATCCATTACCACTAAACGATCCTGTAAATGATCCGGTGAATGGCGCTGTAATAGTTGTAAATTGTGCTGAACTCGAAACTAATGTTCTTGCTGTTATTACTTCATTTGCAGCTACTCTCGTACTAAATGAAGCTGATGCAATTCCAAATGAACCAGATATTGATGATGCTATCTGCGCAGAACTAGATAATATACCGGTTGGTAATGAAGTTAAGAATGACCCGGTTTCTGAATTGGTTACAAATGAAGCAGTTTGAGAATTGGTTACAAATGAAGCAGTTTGAGAATTGGTTACAAATGAAGCAGTTTGAGAATTGGTTACAAATGAAGCAGTTTGAGAATTGGTTACAAATGAAGCAGTGGTAGAACTCGTAACAAAACCTAGCAACGTTATTTGTGCTGATCCGGAGACTGTACCAGATGATATAGTTGGATTATTTTCTAAAGTTGTTACTCTTGTTGAGAATGATGATGAAGGGGCTACGAATGAACCTGATATACCTGCTGAACTAAATACTGGATTACTTTCTAAAGTAGTTGTCCTAGAACTAAATGAAGCAGATGGAGCTACAAATGATCCTGATATACTAGTCGATGTCAACGATCTGATTAATGTTGCATTTGCTCCTAACGATCCGCTTATACCAGCCGCGGTAAATACACCATTACTTTCTAATGAAGTTACTCTAGTTGAAAATGAAGCAGATGGTGCTCCAAATGCTCCTGATACTGCAGTAATTAATGCATAAGGAGCTAGATTCTGGTCTCCTGTATTCGTACCAGATAAATTGGATGCTACAATGGTTCCACTTGAACTTATATCTCCGGATGATGTTATATTTCCTAATGTCTGTAATGAACTCGAATATAATCCGCTTGGCAAAGAAGTTAAATAAGAACTTGTTGCTGCAGTCAATGAAGTAATATCAATCGTATTAGAAGTTATTCTCGTACTAAAACTCGCACTCGAAACATTAAACGAACCTGATATACCAGCTGCTGTTAAAGATCGGATTAATGTTGCATTTGCACCTAAAGATCCAGATATTGATGATGCTATTTGCACAGAACCAGATAATAACCCGGCTGGTAATGAAGTTAAGAATGATCCAGTCTGAGAATTGGTTACAAATGAAGCAGTGGCAGAACTAGTCACAAATCCTAATTGCGTTATCTGTAATGAACTAGATACTGTACCAGCTGATACAGTTGGATTATTTTCTAATGTCGTTACCCTTGTACTGAATGAGGCAGATGGTTCTATAAACGAACCACTTATTCCAACTGCAGTTAATGACCTAATCAATGTTGCATTCGATCCTAATGATCCGCTTATACTAGATGCGCTAAATACTGGATTGGCTTCCAATGCCGTTGTCCTCGTTGCTAAAGAAGAAGATGTCGATCCAAATGCTCCTGATATCTCTGTTGCTATTTGAGATGATCCGGATAATACCCCAGATGGTAACGATGTTAAAAACGAACCGGTTTCAGAATTAGTTACAAAAGAACCGGTTTCAGAATTGGTTACAAAAGATGCTGTTTCAGAATTAGTTACAAATGATGCTGTTTCAGAATTGGTTACAAATGATGCTGTTTCAGAATTGGTTACAAATGATGCTGTAGCCGAATTAGTTACAAATGATGCTGTTTCAGAATTAGTTACAAATGATGCTGTAGCCGAGCTTGTTACAAACCCTAATTGAGTTATTTGCAATGATCCGGATAATGTACCCGGTGTTACTGTAGGATTATTTTCTAATGTAGTTACTCTTGCCGAAAATGAACTCGATGTTGACCCAAATGAACCGCTAATATCAGATGCGCTAAATACAGGATTGCCTTCTAAAGTAGTTGTTCTGTTAGCTAATGATGATGATACTGATCCAAATGCACCAGATATTTCTGTTGCTATTTGAAATGAACCAGATATCAATCCTACTGGCAATGAAGTTATAAATGAACCAGTCTGAGAATTAGTTATAAACGAAGCTGTAGCCGAACTTGTTACAAATCCTAATTGCGATATTTGTAATGATCCGGATACTGTACCGGCTGGTGTACTACTACTTCCTCCTTCTAATACAGCTACTCTAGTTGAAAATGATGCAGATGCAATATTAAATGATCCTGTAATACCGGCTGATGTAAATGGTGATGCAAATGCACCAGATATTTCTGATGCTATTTGAGCAGAGCCTGATAATACCCCACCTGGTAAAGAAGTTAGATAACTCGATGTCACATCTGTTAATGATGTTATATTAATCGTATTAGAAGCTGCCCTTGTACTAAAACTTGCACTTAATGTATTAAATGATCCGGTAATACCAGCAGATGTAAATGGCGATGAAAACGCTCCAGAGATTTCTGTTGCTATCTGCGCAGAACTAGATAATATACCGGTTGGTAATGAAGTTATAAATGATCCGGTTTGCGAATTGGTTACGAATGATGATGTGGCACTCGAGGTTACAAATCCTAATCGCGTTATCTGTAATGAACTAGATACTGTACCAGCTGAGACAGTTGGATTATTTTCTAATGTAGTTACACGTGTACTAAAACTTGCACTTGGTTCTACAAATGATCCGGAAATTCCAATTGCGGTTAATGACCTGATTAATGATGCATTGGCACCTAATGAACCTGATATACCAGCTTTGGTAAATCCACTACCACCTCCGCCGTCTTCCAATGAAGTTACTCTAGTTGAAAATGAAGCAGATGGTGTACCAAAAGCACCTGATACTTCTGTTGCTATCTGTGCTGATCCTGATAATAAACCGCTTGGTAAAGCTGATGTTATATTTCCTATAAACGAACCACTAAATATAGAACCAGTAATTGGTTGTTCAAATGTAACTGAATCACCAACTGTTATTGGCGATAAGCCTTCCAATCTTCCAAATGAACCTGTTAAGGCTTTTACCATCCCGCTTGCACTTATATTACCGGATGCTGTTATATGTGTATTTACATTAAGTCCGCCATTTGGAGATATAGATGCAGTTGCTGATCCAGATGCTATTTGTGATAAATTTAATCCTACAATTCCTGAAGCAGGTATATTAGTTAATCCTGAACCATTACCTTCGAATGATCCTGAAAATGATCCAGATACTCCTCCTTCAGATAATAAAAAATTTACATTGCCGGAGCCTGATACCACTAAAGAGCCTGATACGACTACGCCGGAGTTATTTGTTAATGTTCCTGATGGGCCAGCCGCTCCAGCCGCTCCTGCTGGGCCGGTTGCTCCTGCAGGGCCGGTAAGTACTGTTACGACTGTCGTATTTGGCTGTGTTACAGTAACATTGTTTTCAACGTTAGTTACTATATCAATTTTATTTTGAGATACTTGATCAGAAACTTTAGCCATTATGTAGTTACCTCTTTATTTAACTGTATTTTTCCTTCTAATAATCTTATGGTATAAGGACAGCCGGCGCTGCCGGAATAAAGTTCTAAGTCATATACAGCATCGCCAGGAAATGTCAATGTAGAACTTGTACAAGCTGCTACATAAATTCCAATAGATCCAGAGGTCGGTGGAGTAGTACCATTTGAACCACTAAAATTTAATCCGGTGCCATCAGAATTTCTAGATGAAGAAAGTGTTAAATAAAGAGTTCCACTATCTTGAGCAAAATCTGATCGTATTTGTAATCTTCCAGTATAATCTGTTAAATCTATAGGATTGTTATCTGCATCTTTGTATTGTACTTCAAAGTCTAAAGTCGCTCCTTGTTCAATAACAAAAGAATATCGTCCTGCCGCCATAGTATCCTTTTCATATAAATATATAAATGTCAAACATTACAGGCAGATATTACAGTAAGAAGGGCCATTCATTTCTGAATGGTCCTTTTATATACTAATGGATTATTAAACTCCTATTACTTGCTCGGCAATCATTGCTCTCCAATTCTTAAAACCCATTTGACGAATTCTAATTTTTTTGAAGGTTTTTTGAAACTTTTTTACGAGATTAATTTTAATAAATGTTCTTTTTCTGATAAAAATACTTTAGCAAATTGAGGATCGTATTCTAATATAGATTCTGAATTATGACTTATGTCGGCTTTTTTGATTTGTTTAGCTCTATCACTGACGATAGATAATCTTTTGGCTTCTAATCTTTTTCTAATCTTTCTATTAAAAAACTGAAAATCTTCTTTTGTATAAACATCGGTTAATTCTACAACTAATCCTAATACATCTTCTGCATCAATCGGCGGTAACATTTCATGAAGACATACTCTTAACTTACGATGTGTAACTGTAGTATCTTCTATTACATCATGAAGTAACGCCGCGGAAATCATATTTTCATCTGCTCCTTGAGCTGCAATTAGTTCTGCAACTGCAACAGGATGAGTTATATACGGCTCTTTAGTATATTTACGTATTTGATTTTTATGAGCCTCTGTTGCAAATTCTAATACTTCTTTATTTCTATGACTGAAACTAATCATTTAGCTTAATTCCTTTAAAATGGTTACATCTTCGTATTTAATTCTACCTCTGGTCTTATTCTGGAGCATATCATAGGTATATAATGTAACGGAACTAGGTCCAAATTTTCTAACATTCATAGACCATAACCCATATTTATCACTCATTGATGCCGTTGGTTGATCCTTCATAAACTTATTCGTTTTAAATACTTTAAGTACTTGTCCATATGTGCCATCTTCTTTTTTACTATACTCGGTATGGCCGTTAACGGTAAACTTTACTTCTTGGGTTTCTAAAATCTTTTTGATTAATTTGATATCTTTTAATACATTCTTCATATCTCTATCTATTTATTATTATATAATAAAGATAAGGTAAAAATCTCGTAAAACCTAATTTTTTTGAAGCTTTTTTGAAACTTTTTACAGTAAAAAAGGGCGACCGGAGCCGCCCTTTTATCATTTACTAATTCGTAATTGTTAATTAAAATTAATTAATTTTTCAACTATTAAATAGTATCCAACGCACTAACATAGACTTTACCATAGAATTCTGGTCGAACCATTTTCTTAGCATATCTAGTCATCACACCTTTTCTAGGAGTGAAGTTGTTTGGATCATACACTAGAGGTGTCATAATCAATGGCACATAAGGAGCATAAACAGCACCTGTTTCAAGGAACTGTGATCCTCTGTATCCCATTAATATTGCATTCTCAGTCATATATGGGTTTTTGTAAACTTGGAATCTATTATTAATAGCACCAACTTTTTGAACACCCATTGCAAACTGCATTTTATCACCATCAGTATCTGCAGCATATCCAGGAATAGATTCAAGGATTGTTGCTACTGTCGGAGAACATACAAGGAAGTTAGCTCCACCTCTTAAAGTTAATTGGTGAATTTTGTTACTAACCTTTTGGATCTTTGTTCCCAAAGTTTGGAACCAAGTACCTTGGTTGTATGCTTGCGCAGTTGCATTAGATTGACCAAATGCATTTGATGCAGCATTCCACTCATATCCAATCTTAGCAGACCATCTATCAACAGTTTGAGCATTTTGGATTAACATATCTAAAATCTCTAAGTCAATTTCTTGCGAAATATATTCAGATAACATAGAAGTTAATTCAGCTTCAGCATCAATTGAATGATAAGCATTCAAATCTTGAGCAAATTCTGGTGACCAGATTGCTTTCAATTTTCTTGTCTTAGCAACAATTGCCTCACTTCTCAACTCAAGGTTGATTTCTGGAATATCCAAGTTTGTAGCTGAATTGGTATTATTACCAATAGCTGCTGGATCTTCAAAATCACCTCTTGCAGAATCAGTTGGAGCTACTTGATAAACTACTACTGGACTTTGTAAGTCAGTATCAGCATCAACTAGACATTCAATATGACCTTTGTCAGATGAGATTTTGTTGAATTCAGGATAATATCCATCTAAATTAGTCCCTTGAACGTTATACGCTCTAATACCTTTAAGGTCAGGATTAGATAAAGATGAAGTTGGTATAGATAAGATCGTAAACGGACCATAGCTATTTGAAACAACAGATGCTGAAAGTTCACTATTATAATTAGTAAACCAATCAAACTGTGCACCAGTTATATTACCATCATTTGTAAATGCTCCTGTTCCTACAGCAACAGAACCTGTTCTTGCAGAAGTTACAGCATTGGTCAAAGCTCCTAAAGATGCTGTTATGTCATTGATAGTGTATCCAAACCTACCAGCGCCATAAAGACCTTCAGATGGTGCAGTTGTTCCATGATCTGTATCAGTTACACCAAAAACAGAATCTGTTTGAGATGATCTTCCGGCTCCTGTTAAGAAGTCATTTCCTGATGCAGTACCACCTTTTTGAATACCTTGAGCTGTACCATATTTAAAGTCTAGGAAAAATACTAGACCAGATGGTAAGTTCATAGGTTGTACTGATACAAAGTCTTTTGCAGCTATTTCAGCAAAAATTCTTCTTACTAAAGGTAGAGCTACTCCCGACCATTGTTCAGCATTTGAATCAGTACCAGTGCTGTTAGCCTCTGTTACTAATTGTTTGGCTTGATTCTCTAATAGAACCGCCATCCCACGTCTTTCAACCTCATTATCCAAGCCTTCTAACAACCCTGTTTTCTCCCATTTGCCTTCTAGGGCAATAGCAGCTTGTTGAGCAGTTTGATCAGCATGGTGAGGTAATAATGAATTTACGTCCATTTTTTGTTTCCTTTTTATTTAAGGTTAGCTAATTTCTTCCATCTTGCAGCTAACTGATTTCCTTCAGAAAGAATTTCTTTCTTTGGAGCTGTAGATCTGCTTGGTTTGGAAGCATAGCTTTCTTTAACAACTTTCTTAGCTTTTCTAGCCACTAATGATTCACATAATGTAGTATAAACTAATTTCACTTCTCTTAAAGAAGAAGCTCTATCAAAGTTTTCAATTACTTTCATTTTTTGTGATTCATTTAATGGATAATTTCTAAACAATTTGTTTGAAAATAATAATTTAGCATTAAGAAGATTAACTTCATTGATTTTAGATTTCAAAAACTTGATAACATTATATGCTTCTGATAATTTAGCACTTTCTGCTACATCAGCTTCTTCGTCTTCATCTTCGGTTATTTCTTCTTCACCCTCTTCTTCTCTCAAAGCTTTGATGATTTCATCAATTGATATGTCAGATGAATCTTCAGCTTCTTCAGCTTCGGCTACTGGTTCTTCAGCTGCTATTTCTTCGTCTTCAGACATTTCAGCTTCATCTTCTAACTCTTTGATGATAGCTTCTAATTCCATGTCTTCTTCCTCTTCCATAGCTGGCTCTTCAACAGCAGGCTCTGCAACTGGCTCTTCAATGGCCACTTCTTCGCCTTCTTCTTCATATATATCGGCTTCTTCATCTTCAGATACTTCGTCTTCATATTCGCCTTCGGCTACTGGCTCTTCTTCGGCAGCTGCAATAGCTACTTCTTCGTCTTCAGCAATTTCAGGTTCATCTGTCATATCTTCGTCTTCAGCTAATTTAGCAGATAACATTGATTGAATTCTAGGGGTGAATGCTTCTTCTAATGCAATTTTTGCATTTGCCAATGCAGTTTCTCTTACAGCTTTCGCGTCTGCAATGGCTTCTTTTAATAAATCATTCATATGATTCTCCTCGTATTTAATTTGGAAATAAGATTATTTGAAATCTTAATAAGATGTTATAAATGTGTTCAGTGACTATGTATTGAGACATAGTATCGATTTCAATAATATATATACAGGAGATTTGAAAACAACGCCAAAAAATGGAACTTTTTGGAACTTTTATTCGTCTATTCGGTATTTTTCTTTAAATTTGGCTTTATTTAATTGTTCACGTTTAATTTCAGACGGTTTAGTATATTCTTGTCTATCTTTCATATCTTGCAATCTACCGGAGTCTTTTACTATACGTTTCCATTTTCCTAAAGCAGCTGTTATATCGCCATTAGGATTTCTTTTTGATTTGCATACTTTAACTGCAAAGCCATTTCCAGGGACTATCGAGTAGAACCCTCTATCATGTTTGTTTGGTTTATTCATTTGATTTTTTTAAATGTTTATAACTTATTATAATATAAAGAATTTTTTTCAATAAAACAAATTTACTTACCAAAAGCTTTTGCTATATTTCTAGCAGTCGGAGACTTATCTTCTTCTAAAGCCGGTCCTCGATCTGGTGTTGCCTCATCTTCATCTTGCCATCCATCTTCATCCATTCTATCATCTAATGCTTCACCCATTTTATAATAACGATTTAAAACAGAGCCCATATCATCATATGCAGATTCTAAACGTTGTTGTAAACCTGACATTTCTTTAGATGTCTTTTCAAAAACTTTATATGCTTCATTCATTTGTTTCATGTGTCTAGATACGGTTACATTATCAAACCAATGTTCTGATTCTTGTAATGTTAATGCTTCAGCTTGTTGTACAATGTTTGCTAGTGTTTCTGTAACTTCTGTTAATGTACTATTCCTATATACCATTTCACCTAATTTATGAAAATTTGCAACTGCATTTAAAAAAGCTTTTTTATCTTCTTTTTGCATTTGTGGATTTTCTTCTTCACCGAGGTATTTCTCGTTAAGAATATGTTGCATTAATTTATTTTCCCATTGTTTCATATCAATATTTCCTTTTAAGCATTTTCTTTAAAAACTCTATATTTTTTTGTGCCGTATCTAAATATCTAGCAGCTTGGTTTTTAGATTGTTCATATGTCGTATCACCTGTTGCTTCTGCAGCACTTTCTAATGACTTAATTATCATCATTTGGAGTTCTTCCATATCACCTACCAATGCATCCATCATGTCTTCATATTCTGCAGCAGAAAATGGCTTAGTGCCATCGACTGGCTCCTCATTTAATCCTCTTGCTATTCCGGCCAATTTAATCATCTATTTCCTTAAAATTCAATTTCAGGTGGAATATTTCCTAATTGATCTGGAATAGTACCAGTTCCTTTATTACCTACAGTATTAAAAGGTCCGTATAAACTATGATGAGATGCATCATTTAAACTATTAAATTTGCCCTTTTCATTATTTGGATTGCCTAATTGTGCATTCTCTAGAGGCGATATATTCGCTCCTTGAATAGTACCGGTTCCTTTTTGTCCAGGATTAGTTGGTCCAAATGCCGATTTTAATGTTTCTAATGCCATTTTAAAACTCCCTTATTATATTTGTTATAATATTATTAATATTTGAATACTTATCTTGCACTACTTTATTAACCGCCTCATTAACTGGCGATAAAAAAGCTCCATGCGTTGATGGATTAGATACAAAATCAAAAGCTATTAATTCAAAATCTGGTTGAACTTCTAATGTATTATCTCCTTCTCTCATCACTTCTTTTACAGAACCCATTCCACGTGAACTAATACCTAATCTTATTCCTGATTTAAATAATTCTTTTAATATGTTTCCAGACGGTGTTGATAATACTTCTACAGTTCCAACTAAATCATCGCCGGACCAATTCATTCCTAATACATTATGTGATACATTATTTAAATTTACCACTGATGAATCTGGATGATCTAGTTCGCCTAATGCCCTTCTTTCTTTAACAAATGACCCGGCATATTTATTTGCTTCTCGCATAAGAACTTCTTTTGGATATATTCGACCATTTTGGTTTTTTGCTTCTGCTCTCTGTAATACTCCCTTTACAATCAATTTTCCATTATTCTGTGATAATGATTCATTTATTTGATGGGGTGATACTTCGAACACCGTATAATCTACTAATAATTGCTTATCCATTTTTTAATCCTTGTATAAATAATCCGGAATTAATAAAGGCAGATTGCTGATCAAATCGTTTTCTTTCATCTGCATATTTTCTCTTTGCTTCCATTAATGTAAGATTTTTATTTTCTTTAGCATTTACAAACTGTTTCCAGGTTCTATTAGGTATCATTGTGAAAGTTCCTTTAATCTATTTGCAATACGTATAATACGTTCATTTATCTTTGAAAATCTTCTTCCGGTGGATTTCCAAAAATGTGATGATTGAACACCCATTTCTGTTTTTAATCTTAAATTATTATTAACGATTTTTTCCATTTCAGAAAGCATTTTATTTACTTCAACTATGCCTCTATTAACTTTTTGCTGTGGAGTAGATGTAGGATCTTTTTTATAATCTCTATATGATATTTCATTAACTTGTTTCTTAACGCCATACATTTCAGACATCATTCTTTTATATGTAGATTTAGATTCCATTGGTTTAAATATACGATTTGTTTTTTTCACTTTTTTCATTCCTCCCTGATCTATTGTGTCATCATCTGCATCGCCAAATGCATTTGGAGTCATATATTCGCCGCCGGCGCTAGCAGTTGAATTCATTTCATCTAATTCTTCGTCTTCTGCTTTACTAATAGCTTTCCTACGCTTCTTTAAATACTGATCTGATTTATCAACATCACCGTCATTATCAACATCATCATCTTCTTTACCTACTGGGTCCATGGCTTCGTTTAAATGTTTAAATCGCTTTTCCATTTGATTAAGTAATTTCATTATTGTTGCCTTTTCATTACATATACTATAGCAGATGTCCCGCCTGATAATTTAGATACGCTTAAATCATAAACTACGCCGGCTGATAAGTCATCACAATAAATTTCACCACCGCCGGATAAGCTAGCTGTAGTTGCTCCATGTGTTTTTACTATCAATGAGCCATATCCATAATTTGATCCAGTAAGGTCTGTTTGGCCACTGATATAACGTATTGTTTCGGTATATTTTCCCGGATGTCCTATTCGTTCAAAATCACTAACAAGCGATGACGATATTAAGTATGGTCCTTGACTCATTATTTATTCCTTACATTTTTTAGCTCATTGATTAGCTCATAATATCTAAGCATAGTTAAAATATCTTTATCTTCTAACAAATGCTTTTTTTGTAATTGAGATAACATTTTAGTTACTTCATTAATTTTAATACGTACTACTTTACTAGATACATTTGTTCTTAAAGAAATTAATTCTTTTTGAATTTTTTTAGTTTCTATTAAAATATATTTTTTTAATTTTTCAGAATTTGTAACATTATTAATATATTCACGTAACATTATCTTTTGATTAGTACTTAAATTAGAATATTTTTGATTAAATTTATCAATGACCATTTTAGAAGCTAAAATACGAACATCTTTGTTTTCTGAAACTAATGATCTTGTTTTCTGTGCTGTAATATTTTTTTCTTGAATATATTCTAACAATGCAAATTTATTATGCAAATATGCTGCAGGATCATCTGCTTGTGCATGTTCTAGAATTTTATATATAGTTGCTTGTAATTTATAATTACTTACACGAGACTTAAAAAACTCATCAATATTAAAATTAGATTTTAATTCTTTTATTAAATTATATTTTTCTCGTTTTAGTAAAGATTCATTAAGATCTTTACGAGCAGAAATGATTGCATCTACAAATTTATTTGCACGTGGTTCAGTCCCAAACTTCTCTTCCTGTAGTGCTCGATAAAATTTAAGTTCTTTAGCTAGCTCAGAAGAGTTTTTAAAATGTTTGTTTAGAATGGTCAGCGACTTGGATCGTCTATTATTCATTGTATCAACTGCCACCTGTCGTACGAGTAATTCAAAGATCAATCCCGTATTTTTTACTTTTGAATGTTTAATTCGTTTCATGAAGTCGCGTCCTATTAGTACACATGTTTTTAATAAATATGCCTATGATTTACTAATCATACCTTTAATCATCAAGTAATTGAGATTCGTCCAACATTGTGCCAGAGTCATTGTCATTTTCATCCTTTGTATTTAATGATTCTTGTAAAATTCCATTACTTTTTTTAGTAAAATTTGGTAATGAATCTATAAATGCTTTGTTCTCTGTACTCAATGGACTACCACCTTTATATTTATGTTGCAGTGGTGACTTATCTGTATTAAATGCAGTTCCCAATTCTTTAGCGCCTAAAGGATCTCTTCCGTGCGGACTTTTATGTGTGCTCCACGTAGATGGATCTTTTGGACGTCCGGGGCCAGGAACATGTTCTTGTTCCATCCCTGGCAATAATCCATCTTCTTTTGTTGCAGTATGCATTGAAGCAATATCATGCGGTGTTCCAAAACTCATATTAGTCTTTTTAGGGTCATTGCCTTCACCTTTAATTTGTTCTCTTCTGAATGCTTCTTTTTGATCTTCGATCACTTGTTCTTGTTGTCCTTGCCATTCATCTGCACTTAATCCAAATATGTTTTCATAAATCCATTGTTCAGAGAACATCATGCTTTCTTTCATATTATTAGCTAATCCTATTTGAGATTCTAATAACTCAACTTGTTGCTTCTTATATATAATACTCGGACTGGTCAATTCTAGTGTGAAATCAACTAATTCTCCATCTTTAAATCCTTGAGAATACAAATGAACAATTGCAATTTTTGTAAGTTCAGAAACAAATATTTTTTGTATTCTTTCAATTGTTCTAGCAAATCTTACATCTTCTGCTGCTAACGTTGCCTTCCCTTCAACTCCTTCATCATATCCCAAAAATGCTTTAGGTATTTTTAAAGCAGACATCATCTTATTACGTAAATAATCTATATCTTCAATCTGGCCTTCATTTGTCAATCCAGGTAATGATTCTATAGATGTTCCAGACTCTCCTCCTCTAACTGGTAAGTAATAATCTTCTAACATGTTTTCCATATTAAATTTAAGATTATATTCTCCGGTCGCTTCATCCATATATGGAATCTTTTTCATCTTACTCATAATGGTTTGCATATGAGTATCGACTTCTGCAGGCGGAATATTTCCTACATCTATTTTGAATATTCTTCTTTCCGGGGCTCTCATTATTCTTTGTATTAACATTGCATCTTCCATCAACATTAATTGTTTGAATATTTTTCTTGCCGACTCTACCATTGCCTTTCCATACGGTAAAAAGTTTGTATCTGATAATAACCTAAAATGTGCTATTTCGTAATTTTCAAATTCTTGCATAGCCTGGCCACCGGTGCCGGCATATGACATATGTGATCCTTCAAGTACAAATCTATACGCATAAGGATTGGCTTCATCATATCCTTCTTCACGTCTGACTTCATATGCAGATAATGGAGTTACATTAACTATTCCAATTTCTTCTTCAATATCTAAATGTAAAAAGAAATCTCCATACTTACATGCATTTCTAATCCATGGCCATAAATTATAATCAATATTTAAAATATCATAAAATAAATTTCTCAACACTTTTGTAATTTCTTCGTTCTGAGATGATATCGTTAATGTATTGCCGTCTGTATCTTTTACGGTTGATTCATCAGCATAAATATCTAATGCCGATGCTATAATAGGGTCCATGTCCATAGCTTCATAATCAGTAAATAATTCTAACTTTGACTGATGAAAGTTGTAATTTTGATTATATGTAGCATAACCACTCTGTCCTCTATGTAATCCTGAAAACCTATCAATGTATGAATTACTAGATAATGCGCCACTAGACTGCAATTTATTTGTGTCTACAACTTTAAGACGATTTTTTGCAATTCGTCGTACTACAACATTTGTAGAAAAAAGTCGTCCTAATCTAGCTCTTAAAGACCTATCTGCCATTTTATATTCCGTTTTTTATAAATATTACAATAACCAATTCAGGCCTTCATTATCTTTGCCGGCTTTCCAATCCCATGATGCATTTTTATTACCATTTGATGTATACATTCCTTGAGATTTGCCCATGTGGCCTAAACTTTTTCGTGACAAATCAATTCCTTGTTGATGTAATCGTAATGCCGTATCCCTTACCCATAATCCTATTCCAAATGCCATTACTAAATCATCATTATATCCTCGTTGTGCCTCTGCCCTATTACCATTCCATATAAAGACATACAATTCATCTACCAACCGTTTACTCTTTACGATTGGCGATTTTTCTCTAAAATATGTTTCTAATTTTGAAATGATTAATGGCCTTGTTCTTGTTGTTGTTGAAAAGCCCGGTACTTTTTGGGCCTTTCCTTTTAAATCATATCCTTTTGCCAAATGCACATCTTCATCTACATATGCATCTTGTTTATAAGAATAATATAAATTTTCATATCCTTTATCAATTGCAATCTGAATTACTGCCCATCCTATGTTTGCATTTTCAATTACTAATAGTGCATTATTCCATTCGGTTGCAACTGCTACTAACATGTTACCATATTCAGTAGTTCCTATCTTTCCCCTATATTCAGCAACTTGCACTAAATTTTTAATGTCTATAACATGGAAAGCAGAATAATCTTTTCCATCGCCTCTGGCGACATCAGCAATTACTGCGTATGATGTTGCATAATTTGGATAATCCCATATCCAATAATTTCCATCAAAGCCTCTTTTTTCTTTTGGCTCCTCTACATATGTCTGCTCATACCATTGAATGATAGGACCATCAACTATAGTATGTCCGGAAGTTATAAAATCACAATCACACTCTTGTGCTGCTGCCTTTTCACCTAACAGTTCCGTCTGCGAATCTCTCCAGACTTGATCTCTTTCTGGGTGGACTGACCAATGTAATTTCCTAGCATGGAATCTTCCTCCGGCTTCAGCGTCGGTCCATGTTTTATGAAATAAGTTACCAGTACCATTTGGTGTCGATAACATAATAGCGCCTCCACCAGTTGCTAATGTTTGTTGTGCCGCGGTCCATATCTCATCAATCTTATCAATGAATGCAGCTTCATCTAATACTAGTAATGATAAAGCTTCAGATCTACCAGCATCTGATTTAGATGAAATTGCTTTAATCTGTGATCCATTTTTAAACCTAAGACTTAATTTATTATCTTCTAATGTTTTTCCTTTGAGCCATGATGGTAAATTATCATGCATCACTCTTACTTTAGTTACAAGATTCTTAGCAACGTCTTGTTTTGTTGCAATAACTAATACATTATAATCAGACTGGAATATCATTTTCCATAATGCATATCCGGCAGTTAAAGTTGAAATCCCTAACTGTCTAGATTTAAGAATTATGTTATATCTATGGTTATTTAAATCTGTTAAAGTCTCTTCTTGAAATTCATATAAATTAAAATACATCTTCCCTTTAGTAGGATGTTGTATGATACAATACTTTTTCATGAAATGTATCGGGTCTACAGCACATTTTTTGTACTCTTCTCTGATTATCTCTTTAAGTGATTTTTGTGCCATAATTTATAATATATAAAAAATTTTTCTTATTTCAAAATTAAAACCAAGAAAAGTACTATCGCAGATCCTGCACCGGCTAATATCCCATCACGTTGTCTACGATATTTTTTTGCATTTTTCATATGTAAATCAATTTGTTGATCTTTTGTTGTAACTGTTTGGTTAAGTAATCCCAATTCTAATTCATAAGATTTGTTCTTTTCTTCATAAGTAGTGATTACACTATCTTTAACCGTTAATTGTTGTTTGAGAGTTTCTTGAATTTTTTGTTCTAGAAGTAACTGTTTGGTTGCTAAATCGCCGGCTTCTATATCTTGTATCGCTTTAACTAAAATATGTTTAGGTAAGCATATAAGACTATCACTCGTAACGGTTTGTGAAATACTCGGTAACGTCGTTACTAGTAAAATTATTAATATAGTTAATTTTTTTAGCATATTCGCTTTTTAATTTTTTTATTTTAGTTTCTTTAGCTAAAATATCGTTTTGTAACACATGTAATGAATCATTTAAATTAATAATATTGTTATCTAATAGTATACGTTCATTTTGAACTTTTTCTATCTCTACTGTTAAACTATCAACACGTTGTTGTAATTGTTTATCTTGTATCATGACTCCTTGATCGTTTCTAGACATAAACATATATGTCAATGCAATAGTCATTAACATTATAATTGCAATTAATATTAATGTAGTTTTATTTTTCATATTATCCCATTGCTGCAGCTGCTGATGCTGATGAATCCATTTCGGCTTTAACTGCATGCGTAATTTCTTTCACCATCTTAATCATTTCAGCGCCTTTTCCTAACAATCCACCTATTGAAAATACCCATAAAATTATACTAGCAGTAGAAGGAAATATATACAATCCAATAATAAACATAATCGCTGTTGCTATGAATGTGCCGGCATAACCGCCTATTTTTTGTGCAAAAGCTCCTCCGCCGAGTTTTTTTGTTATCCATGCAAAAAGCTTTTCCATTGCTTTGGCCGGAAGTCCTGTAACGGTTTTAATCCATTTTAACCGTTTATCTAATTTTGTTTGAATTTTACTCACATTCATTTTTTTACCAGTGACCTTTTCAACCTTTTCTGCAATTGCATTTAATAATGCTGCATTACCTAATATACCTAAAATTGCTTCTATTACAATTACAGGGCCATGAGCTTCGTTTAATGTATATGATCTACTTTCTTCTATTTGATTTGCAACAGCTTCCACATCGGAAACATCTACGTTATCTATATCTCCATCCGCATCTACTAATGCGATCATCATTGCGGCTTGTACTTCTTCTTCAGAAGCATCAGATCCAGCTGCCTGTAATTCTTTGCCCAACTTCAGAGTATCTTGTTTTATGCCGCTGGCATTAAGACCTGATTCTGTTAGTAGGCTCTGTAATATAATCTCATTTATTAAAGGTTTTATTTCTTGAGAAACTAATTGATTAATTTTGTTTTCAATCTGTAATGGAACGTCTTTTTCGGCTTTAACGACCGCGGATTCTAGTTCATCTTTTAATCTAGTTTTATCTTTTGTTTTAGATTTAAGTTTTTTGAGAATACCCTCTTTCTTATTTCCATCGGCTTTAACATATTGTTTTGCCAATTTAGTCATTTCATCGATCAATTTATCTAATTCTTTTGCGACTTTATTTACATTAGATTTACCCATTTTCTAATCCTACATTTTCAAATACACGAGATTTTAATTCTTTATAATCAGTATCAAATTTTTCTAAAAAACTAGTCATATCCCAATCTTCTAATTTTCCATCTGCATTTTGTACGAATTGCATTTTTAAAGCTTCTCTTAACATTGCAACTTCTTTATCTGCATCTTTAAACCATGCTTCTGCATTGGCTTTCATTTTTTTACGTGAATACTCTTCCCATGCTTCTTTCCCTTTGGCTCTAATTAATGTTTCTTCTGAAACCACACAACTAAAACATTTTTTCAGTTTGAAATACATTTTCATATTGAGCTTTTCTTCTTCTTCACCTTTCATAGGTTTTTTACAGCATGGACATTCATCTGGCATTGTTAGAAGATTTTTTATTTGGTCTCGTACACTATTTGCTGGCTTTCTTGTCCTAAATCCTTTTTTCTGCTCAACTTTCCATTTTGTACCAGTTTTAGAATCTACTTCAATCCATACATCTCCAACATCATGTTTTTTATTACGTTCTGCCGTTGAATCAGCATCACTAAATCCATGTGTCTTTCGAGTTTGGGACTTATGTGTGCCGGCTATCATTTGTTCAATAGCTTTTACATTCTGTAACTTATCTTCTGCTGCCATATTATATCTGTTTTACTTTCATCTTTAGCTTACGCTTAGCACTATCATCCATTCCTAATTTACCAATTAAATCCATAACAAACTCAGCTTGTTGATTAGCTGGTTTTGACGCTAATGCTTTTTGCAACATTTGAAAGGCTTGTGTCTTTTCTAACTTTGCGCCTTTTGAATCAAGTGCTCCTGCTTCTTGTAATGATGCTCCAGCATCGCCATCATCTACGCCGGCTGTATGATTTTCTTCAGTCGGTGCTTCTGTTTCGGCTGCTGCATCTGCATTGGCTTTTGCATTATGAACTAATGCCTTTTTAATTAATGGAAGATCTGATACTGAAAGATCAAATTTATCAAGAAACGGTGCTATTGATGCAATCTTCTGTGCTTTTGAAAATCTAGATACCCTGCTTGATTTTACTTTTCCTAAGCCGCGTTTAAATGCTGCTCCCGCTGCTCCTAAACTGGGGCCGTCTTCTTTTAACGTTCTTCGTATTTGTTTACGAATTATCGTTCTTAGTTGTGCTTCATTCATTTTATTTTCCTTTATAATAAATATGCCTTACATTGTCATATCATTGTTATTTTGTAAAACCTTTGTCCATTGCAAAATTAGCTCTACTGAATTCTAATCTATCTACTAATTTAACGCCATTTCCAAATCTATCGATAGCTACATATCCTTCTGGTGCTGTAACAGCTAATCCGCCTTTACCGTCGTCTTTAAAATGTTTTGTATTATAAACAGCATTGTTATATTTTCTAACAAATACTAATTTTGCTTCTGCTAATAATTTACTTAAATTAAATACATTTAAAATATCTTTTTCGGCATCATTAATTTTTGCCATTTGTTCTTGGCCAACAATAATTGCTTTTTGTTTGCCTCTTTCAGATTTCAATTTGTCAACTTTTGTATCTATTCTACTTTGTACCCAAGTAATAAACTTATCATATGATTGTTTAGGATTATTTAAAAATTCATTACTTCTAATTTCTTTATTAATGTATATATTCAATAATGCAGACGGTAACTTATCATAATCTACTTTTATACTATCGGCCTTTTTAATTAAACCAGCTACTTGCTTAGCCTCGTCATTAGTTAATAATACAGTACCTGTTGTATCTTTAAAAAATGCATCATCAAACCAAACTGCTGGTGGTCGGTTTAATCCGGATACATTAGCTCCAAATTCTGCGCCGCTATCTAAACTTTTATATCCGGTATGAAATACAATGCCAAGTTCTGCCTTTTCTAATTGACGTCCTAGATCTGAATCTACCTCTACCGCATATGTAATTGCATTTGGTTTAAATACATAATGTTTAATGCCATCTATTGTTTTAAGTTTTAATGTAGAATCGTCAAACATAAAATCGCCTTGCAGAATATTTCGTATTCCTAGTGATGGTAACACTTTAAGAGCTTTTTTAAGCTTAACTGCTAAGCCAGGAGCTCCACCATGGTTACGGTCGATATCCTCATCTGTGTAGTTAATTAAAGGTACTTTATTAAATACGGACTTTGTTCCTACAAAGAATTTTCCATTTTCTGGGTTGATGCCTGCGAACAGAGCCGGGGCGCCGTCCCATTTAACAGTAGTATTAACTTTTGCATTAGAATTGCCTTTAAGATTTTTTATAAGTTCGATTAAGACATCACGTGCTTGTTTATAGCCATCTTGGCCTTGAGTTAATATTAACTCTTCTAAATGAGTTAAATGAGTATTGGCCTTGGCTTCTTTAATTATATTTTCATTAGCATGAATAGCACGTAATTGTTTTTCAGCTTTTGTACGACTTGCATGAGTGCCTAAACGCTTTCCGCCTTTTTTAGGATATACAACATATTTGCCATCCACCTTTTTAATGGTTTCTTCGACTTGAGGTATTAATCTAAACTTCATTGCCGGGCGTCCGTTTATTAAATAATCACCCTTTTCGTTTTTAGTAATTGATTTAACAACAACTTTTTTATTTTTAAATTTGCCCATTAAAACAGTATCACCAATATTAATAGGAATTGTTATATCTTCCATTAACGATGACCACCATTCTTTATTTTGAATCTGTTCTTGTACTAATGATTCAGGTTTAGAGATGTTTGCATCTTTTGTACTTGCAATCGAATCTTCCGCTCCTAGGAAATTTAAGAACTTATATCCTACTTGAGTAGCTACATTACTAATATAATCACTCCATTTTTTATATGCTGGCTTTCCTTTTATATTACCGGTATAATCTGTACCAGACATTGTTGCTCCGGCAGCGCCGACAGGAAAATATGATACTCCCATTGGAGGACCATCTGGAAATGTTGTATTATTCATTTCAGACATTCCGCCATCCATTATATAATTTAACACTGAAAATCCTAATGATTCTGCCATCCTCTTCGAATCAATCTCATATGCTTTTTGACTTCCATAAAAATACCTAGGTCCATCATCAACATCAGTATTACTGTTAGTGGTATTAGATGATGATTCTTTTAATAAAGATATTATATTAAATTTAACTAAAAAATTTTCGATGTCTTCATTACGTAAACTCATAAATTTAGTTTGTAACATATTATAAATTTTTGGGTCATAAAATCCCATAATATCTTTAAATGTTTGTGCATCTGCTGTTGCCAATGCTTGTCTTAATGTTGTTCCGGACATTTCTCCAAATCCTGGAACGTTTAAAGATACATGAGGTGCTACAACTAAATAGCCGTGTTTTGAAAATGGCTGTAAATTATTTTGGTTTTTGTCGTAATGTTGGAAATATGATGGTTCACCATTTTTCTTTAATCCTACCCTAAATCTCGGATCTTCTTGCATATCTTTTTTACCTACTGCAAATAACATTGCAGTTGTTTCCGGGTCATAATTTTTAGTTAACTCTTGAGCCTGGTATGGATTCTTAACTTGAACAACATTTGTAATGCCATGTTTTTTCATTACCATTTGTTTCTCTTTAAAATTTAAAGGAGATTTAGGCAATGAAACCTTATCAGATGTTACTACAAATGTATTTGATTTTCCAAACTTACTTGCTAATTTTTTATATACTTCGGCATGATGTTGCCCCATAGGTTGGAACCTGCCCGGGTATACTACTAGAACCGTTTTTATTTGTTGCTCTGTTATGAGCTGTTCCGCTAACCAATTTCCTAAATTATCCATATATCCTGTCTTTAATTAAAGATAAGTAAAAAATCTCACGATTCCTAATTTTTTAATATAAATATTACACTTTCGGATAACTATCTTTAATATTTTTTATAGATTGGAACCAACTTCCTGATACAGATAATGAGCCGGAAGTTTCAAGTTCATGATATAACATATCAAACTGTTCTCCTAATTCAGGATAATTAATTTTTCTATTTTCTACATATAATGACTGACTCATTAAAAGCCGAGCTCGAGTTAAATTATTATTAGCATCTAATTGGTTTTGAGTTGGTTGCGGTAGATTGATATTCCAGGTAGTTATATTGTAGCTACTACCATCTTGCAATATTTCTAAAACACCAGGTTCTCGAGTATCTATAGAACCACTATTATTTAATTCTAAATATGCTTTTATTTTATATAAAATATGTTCATTGTCCATAATTACCTTTATTTACCATATACCGGATTGCAATAAGAAGCCAGAAAAATTTGTATATCCAGTACCGGCGTATGTATATCTAGTTAAAGTAGTTTGATTGACTATATAACTTTCTATATATTGGCCTGCAGTCATTGGATACATGACTGAATAAGCCCATGATGGAAATGCTGTCATTGCTGCAAATTCTCGTAATGTATATTTGATATAAGATCCGTTTATTTTCAAGCCACTATCAAATCTATCACTAGCTGCTATTGCATATGATTGCATCATGCAGTTTACGTTAAATTGATATATGCCGTCAATTGGTGCCGTAAATCTTTCAGTGGATGCATCCCAACAACCCCCATAGTTGTAATCTATATTACTATATGGTACTAACGCTGTTACGCCGGTGCCTATTGTTAGTTGTTCAGTAGTCCCGTCATGTTCAACATAAAATCCAATATCTTGGCCTGATGCTGCTGTAACTCTAAATGTACCTGTATTTATGCTCATTATTTATCCTTTTATGATGTAGTATCCGGATTTAGTGAATCTGCAGCTGCACCTGCAGTATTAGCAGATAATGCTCTAGTAGCTACTACTGAATATCCTAATAATGTTGTTTTATTTTCTGGCTTTATTCCTGCAGATGGAGGTATCATATTATTACACATTTCTACTTGTAATCTACACGTTTGGGCTTGTGCCGCTGTCGGTACTGCTATTTGTTTTACTGTGCCTCCTTGCCATAAATATAAAGATGTACCGGCTGATGTTCTAGTAACAGTGGAAGTTACGTTAGCAGAATCTGTCCAACTATCCCAATTTGTATCTGCTGTAAAAGATCCGGAATAGGGAGAATGTTGAAGTTGAAATCTAATGATTCCTTGGACTCCATTTGCATCAACATCTACTCTATGTTGAAAACTAATCATTAATACATTTTCATATGGAAGCAGTTGGAAATAATGTTGATTGACAACATTGTAAGTAGCGCCATCATCAACATTACCACGTGAAATTTCGTCGTAATTTGATATTATTTGTCTTCCTAAATTTCTACCGTCTAACAGTCCCACCCTTGTATCCAGTAAAGGATATCGTTCAGGTGAACCAGTTAAATCAATCACTTGTCTTATATATAAATTTGATCCGGAGAGAGTGCCATCTGCGTCTAATTGAAATTTAGGTGATAAATCCGGAGAAGCTAAACTTGCCGTGGATAATAATTTAGTCGATTGAATTTCAGTCCCACCTATTTTTCCTCCATCAAAGTATACATTTGAGCCAGTTATTTGACCACTTGATTTTAATATTAAATTACTAGCACTTATTTCTGTACTACTTAATTTGAACCCGCCAATTTCGCCGGCTGATGCAGTCATTTCACCGGTAGTGGAAACTTGAAAATCAGATGATGATATAATATAAGTGCCTGCAGGTTCTAGTTTTAATTTATTACTAGCATCAACTAGATTTGTCGAATTAATTGTCCATCCTCCTATCGAACCAGCTGTTGCTGTCACAGTGCCATCTACTGATAAATCTGACCCGTCCCATTCCAATTTAGGACTACTACTACCACCTAATTGGAATGTACCTTCATCTAAATCAAATTCCGAACCAGCAGCACCGCCAAAGTTTGACGATCGTATTTTACCTGTCGTTACACTATTACCATCTATTACTGTACTTTTTTGGCCTGGAGCAGTTACTTGTATATTATCAATATGAAACGTTTCTGTCTCAGCTAATACCGCTATACCGATTTCAAATAAATCTCCTGGACTTCCGTCATTAGTACTAGTAACATCGCCTATAGACCCAGATAAGTTAGGATATTTAAACGCTCTATATCTTGCACCGCCATCTAAAAGTGGTGTTATTAATAGTCTAAATTGATCGCCTTCCGCGACTCCATTAGATACTAATGAGCCTATAGCAGTAGTACCTTGATAAATAGAAATATCATCTGTAGCAAAATATATATAATGTGCTCCATTACCATATGTATTAGTACTATTTAAAGCCGCATCTTTAAAGCCAATCATCATTCTAGGTTCAGATACTGGATACCATCCGATATCGGTAATTGTTATGTCAGCTACTAATGTATGATCGCCGGTACGATGGAATTGCTGATTACTCCTTAATTGTCCATTCCAACTCCCGGAGTTGGATGATGAAACAAATAAAACTCCGTTTTCTACTCTATGTTTTGTACTTAAGTTTGTTTTCCATTGCGAGCCTGTTAACTGGCTATCCGGTACTAGTTTTGTTACTGGTATTGTAGAGCCAGAAACACCTCCAAAATTATAATTAGCACTATTATCAGTAGGATCTGTTATTTCTAATTTTCCTTTAAAATATCCTTTTGATGTATATAAACCAAATCCAGTAACTCCATCTGTAAATGAAGTATCTGTTATTCCGGATAGATCTCCTAATCTAGCTTTTAAATCAACATCATATATAGCACTACCGGTACGTTCTACTATATCAATATATGGAGTTGCTTGATTATTAGGATTTGCATTAAGTCTAATAAACCCTGTACCTACAGTTCCGGTAGATACAATTACTTGAGACCCACTGTATGATTGAGGTGATCCAGCAATGCCTCCTAATGAAGATGTATTACTTGTTGGTAATGATCCACTATATCCACGCAATACATATATATTACCACTAAAATCATTTTCGCTAGAACCGTCATTTCTAGATGCTGATTGTATTCTTATATACTCAGTGCTAAACCCAGTATTTGTTACTTTTTTTAATGTTAATATTTCATCGACAGCAAATCCTGTAACGTTTACGACGGACATTGTTGAATCGGTAGGCAGATAATTATCTGCTGGATGTAATGCAGAAGATGTTAATGTAGTTGAATTTGCAACATATAATTGACCGCCTACCGCATTAACAGTTTCTTTTTCAAATACCGCAGTAGATAATGTTCCTCTTATTTTAGCATTTTCAACTTCCAAGAATCCATTATTTGCTGCAGATAATTTCCATCCTTTAAGATCAGATGTATAATCGCTAGTTTGTATACTACCTGCAGAATCTATAATAATATTATTACCGGTAATTTTATCTGATGTTAAAGTAAATCCTCCTATTTCGCCGCCGGTAAAAAATACATCTGATCCTGTAATTACGCCGGATGATCTTAAAATTAAATTATTATTTGATGATGATATAGTAGCAGTATCAATACTGAATCCGCCAATATCTCCTGATGTTGCTGATATTTTACCTGCTAAATCTACATTACTAGCAGTTATATCTCCTTGATGTGAAACTTTAAAATTAGAAGATGATATAAATATGTCTTGCGTAGAGTCATTTATTTCAACACCTGTTGTTGATAAACTATGACCATCAATATTAAAGTTTGCTATTTTACCACCGGTAAAAAATACATCTGATCCTGTAATTTCACCTATAGCTTTTAATCTTAATGAGTCATTAGAAGATTTAATTTCTTCTGTATTAACTGTAAATCCAGCAATTGATGCTGATTTAAATGAAGCAAATCCATCAGATGTAATAGACGATGATGCATTAGAATCCGTTGAAGGTGATCCACCTATAGTAGCAGGAGTTCTAATACTGTTTGCAGTTAAATCACCTTCAATTATAGCATCGGCTCCAATTACCAATAAATCATTTTGTGGGTCTAAATGAAATATAGATGATGATATTTCGATATTACTATTTGCTCCACTAATAAATTGTGACCCAGATGTTCCTATATAGAATCTTTCTGCTTTAATATCTAATTCTCCACTTCCGGAAGTTTTAAATATCAAATGACTTTTATCTTCGTGTCCAACTAATTCTAATCCAACACCTTGGTATGTATCAACTCCTAATTCCAATGCATTTGACCCAGACCATAATAAAAATCCTCCTCCGGCCTTGCCTAAACTCGCACTAGTATATCCTTCATATCCAATAGATCTGAGATATCCAGATGCCATACCTGCCATTTCTATTCCTGCTCCGATAGAACTTCCTATAGTTACAGACCCAGTAATTAAATTACTCGTACCCGCAGTATATGAATTTCCGCCATTAAATACAGCTCCATATGCAACTGTTTCTAAATCTGCTTTATTTGATCTGTAATCATAATATTGAAATTTAAATGTAAGTGGTGTTTGTAAATGTTCCGTTGGTATACGTTTTGATATTCTAACTGTACCTGGGCTAAATCCAGTTTGTTTATCTGCTAATACTCGTATATTTCCAATCAGCCACTCTCCACGACGTACAACAAATATAAAATTTGCTGGACCGGTTCCTTCGGCTCTAAATGTCAATTCTATATTACCGGTTAACGCAGGTATATCTCTGGCTTGTATAGTTCCTATACGTGTTCCTAGACCTTTTCCATCTTCAAATACTCCATTAATAGTATGTTCAAAATTAGGTACGATATTAAGATCTCCGAGTTGTACATTACGTAATAACTGAGGCGTTACATTTACCCCACGTACATATACATCAACACGTGCATTTGTTAAATTTATATCATCAGAAGAATATGAGGCTATATCTGGAGATAGGCCGGCTTGAAATTTAACTATATATGTGGTGTTTGTATAAACCGTTGGCTTATATTCATCTTTAATTGAAAAACATGCCGCAGCATTGACTTTTGAAATATATCGATTAGCAGTATCTATCGGTCCTCCCCAATCTACTTCTAAATTAGCTGCTCCGATTAATGTTTCAAAATCATATGACGACGTAACTGCATTAACATCTCCGATCAAACTACCGGACCAATATTTAGTTATCTCTGCATAATCTTCGAAGAGCCCGAAATTTTCATAAAATGCTCCAATTGCAATATTAGTCTCTAACGACCCAGTGTCAATTAATATGTCCTGGCGTTCTAATATTGTATCACCTAAATCTATAAAATCTCCAAAGAAGCCACTCGGCTTGTATAATGTTTTTATTCTATAAACATCACCCGTATCTGGTTCGGCATCGGCTATTATAATATCTGCAAAACTAGAAGAATTTTGTGTATATACTACTTCCGAGGCTTTTATAAAACTGGCTGTAAAATTAGCGTTAGTATGTGATATGTTAATTGAAGTATTTGTGTTTGCAAAAGGATATTGGTTTCCAATTGGTACATCTCCGGAATTCACAGTTACAGAAAATGGACCGTTTGTATTGTCATTGTTATTTGCAAATCCTGCATATTGGCCAACCATAGCTGTTGTTGAATTTTGTACAGACATTATAGCAAAATTATAAGAACCTGATAATTGTTTTGTTGAAGGATTTTTTCCGGAAGTTTGAGTTGCCTGTGATAATTGACTTGACGGAAGTGCTTTGCCTGATGAGTTTAATAATGTATCTTCCGGAACTATTATATTTGGATTAACTACAGTAAATAGCCCTCCGACCATTGATTGTGATAATTGAAAATTAGTAGTAGTTAATTGTGACTCTCCAATTATAGTACTCAGAGGAGCTGAGCCGGCTGTACTTCCTGCAGAATTTTGTAATGCAGATTGTATAGCACTTATATTAAAAAACTGTACTCCAACATTTGGAGTGTTTGCGGACATTCCACCTTGATTAGACGGCCCAGGTCCTATCGGACCACCTGGTACTGTAGATGGGATCGGGTTAATGTTTACGGTTGCGCCGCTAGCAGACAATTCAGTAAATACATTAAACATTTCAACCGGTTGAAGATATGGCTGTACAACTTCTGAAATAGTTAATTGTGGTTGTGTAGTAAAAATTATTTCAGTATCATTTGCTTGATATGGAGCTATTGGAACTTCACGTGACCACAATATATTAGGAATATTTTTATAATTAGGATCTTCCCATTCATTACTAAACGGAATACGTTCGCCGGTTGATAAAAATTCTAATCTGCCGGCTAGATATACAGTTGCCGTTCCAGGTGATGTATTTGGGTAAATATAAATCGCGATGACGCGCGTGCCATCTTTTTCTACATATTGTAATGGTTCATAGTATACAGCGTTTTCATTGTAGTCTAACACTTCTACGAATACTTCGCTATCATCAACAAACTGTTGATTTTGCATTCGTATTTTAAATAAGTTCTTGCCGGCTGTTAATTTATCAGGAAATTTTACTACGTTGAAAAATCCATCAGAAAAGGGGGATGAATCACGAACTTGTATACTCGGATGATCCTTTAATCCTGTCCAGGTTCCTTTTTTTATTAGTGGCACACAACTCCTTTATAATAAATATTAAGAATAGTTTATTTTAGAATATCCATTGACCTTTTTAATTTCCACTAAACGGTCTACGATGTCTCTCATTGCATCAATATGAGATATACATAAAATAAATCCAAATTGAGATTTTAAATAATCAAATAACAAATACATATTATTTAAATTTTCAGAATCTAATACTCCGAACCCCTCATCTATTGCTAAAAAGTTTGGTCTTGGTAAACTAGTAATATTAATTAATGATGTACGTATTGCCAATGAAGAAATAAATTTTTCCATACCCGATGTTAATTCTAATGGCCAATAATTATCATCATCATAAACGATATATCCATTAATATTTTTTCCATCTGTTTGTAATATCATTGTAAAGTCTACAATCTGTGTCAAAATATTATTTATCTCAGATTCTATTTGAGGCAATGCTTTTGTAATAAGATGATATGGAACTCCATCTCTTTTTATAGATTTTAAATAATATTCATATCCTTTGTATTGTGTTTCTAGGTCAGATAATCGTTGTATTGCATCTAAAGCTTCTTTTTTTGAAGCTTCTCCTAAATTTAATTTATTTATTATTGATTGAATATTATCATCTAATTCCTTTATCTGTTCATTAATATCATCACGTTCTGATATTACATCTCCTATTTCTGTACGTTTTGTTTTATTAAATTCAATATCATTTTTATGTTGTTTGGCTTCTTCTAATTTAGATACAGATGCCTTCATCCATGTGTTATGTAGTTGAGTTTTACTATCGTACGATTTTAATCTTAAAATTTCTTGTTCCAAATGACGTTCTGAATCAGTAATTGACTCTTCTATTTCATTTAATTGAACTAATCGATTATGTGCTTCTGAATATAATATTGTATGATGATGATCTTGTTCTTCTTTTTTTAATTTAAGTAACTGTTTATTTAGTTTAGGTAGATCATCAGATGCCTTTTGGGCTTCATGTAACCATGGATTAGCCATACAATATTCACAATCTGGGTTCCATTTATGATCTCCTAGTTTTGACTCTAATCGTTCTGCTGCCTTTATTTCCGCGTCTAATACTGGAATTTTATTGTTTTGAATATCTTGTATTAATTTTCGAAGATGGTCCATTTCTAATTGTTCAGCTTCAAGTTCAGTTTTATTATATTCAGATTCTTGTTCTTGTAATTCTATTAAAGTATTTTTATAAGATTCTATTAAATTTTGTTTATCTTGTAAAAATTTATCATATTCTTCACGCGATACTTTTAATTTATCGACTTTATCTTGAGCCTCTTGTATTGTCAATACATCGTCTGAAATTGTTATTAACTCAGAAGTTAAATTAACAATAATATCATTTAAATCATTAGACATTTTTTCATGTTCCGATTTTTCATTAATCATACGATCGCGAGGAGCTGTTAAACGATCTATTATTTTTTCTGCTTCTGATAAAGTTGTACTATAATCATTACGTTTATATTCTCGTATTAGTGCTGCTGTATCTCTTATATTATCTGCTGCGATTTGATATTGTTTCTCAAAAACATCGATATCTAAAAACTGAGTTAGTAATTCTTTACGTTCTCTTTGTGATTTATCAATGAACCCAGTATTATTATTTTGTAATGATAATGCAGTTAAAATAAAGTCATCATAAGAACCAATATATTTACGAATAACTTTATTTGTAGTATCTCTTTGATCTCCATTTAATAATACTTGATCTCCATTTTCGTCCAATTTCCAAAAATCTACATTTACTTTAACATGACCATTATTATTTTTCTTTCCGTTCCTCTCTATAAAAAATTGTTTTCCGTCTAATTCAAAATGAAATTTACAATGGAATGTAGATTTTTTATTATTCAGTACATGAGCAGCTTTAACAGTTCTACTACATCTATCAAAACAACAAAACGCTAATGCATCTAACAATGTTGATTTACCAGTTGCATTTGCAGCAAACAATCCATTTATTCCTAAAATGTTTGTAAAATCAATAACATTATTTTCTCCATAACTAAACATATTTGAGAACTCAAATAATTTAGGCACCCAAACTATATTACGTGTTAATTCTGAATCTGGTAATTTGGAATGTACAGTACGATTAATATGTCTTACTACATCTAACATCTTGTCAGATAATCCATGTTTATCAACTAAAAAATCTGAGATGATGTTATTTTGCCATTCTACGTCACGGACGTCTCCAAATGATATTTTTTGTTTTCCATTTGATTCGTTTAATGAATGAATTTTTTGAATTGCAATTTCTTGAACTTTATACTGTTTGCGGATTTCAGATATAACACGTTTTAATTCTGATGCTGTTGTTTCTTTAACTTTTAATCTTAATCTAGGTTTAATTGGAATATTATTAGATGGGTTTGTTATTTTTCCGTTTTCAATTTCAAATGTATAATATCCATACATGTTTGGAATTTTTACAAACTTTCCTTCCATTGTATTTAAATCCCATTCAAATATTCCATGAACTAATGCTTCGCCATGATTTTGTTGTATAAGGGAGCCAGGATATCCAATTGTTTTTGCGTCATCTAAAAATTGTGTTTTATGAATATCGCCTAATAAAACTAGATCGTGTCCGGTAAATAATCCGGTTGTAACATGACTATTACTTAATAAAAATCCAGTATCTGTAGTAGCTGCGTTTACAGCTCCGTGGTGTAATGCTACTTTTATATCTCCCTCAAAATCACCTGCTTTGATATAATCTGCCGGCTTATTAAACACCGACATTACGTTAAAGTGTACATTCGAAATACTATATATATCATTGTCTTTAAGATAGTGTAAGTTTTGATGATTTAAGGCTTTAACAATGGGAGACAAGGCATCCAATCTATTAGAATTATTTAGGTTGCAATCATGGTTTCCGGTGATTAATAATGTAGGAGCTATATCAGCCAATGATTTAAAGAAATCTGATACCATTAATACCAATTCCGGAGACATATCCGTTTTAGCATGGACCACATCTCCAGCAACGTAAATTATACTATTATTAGTTTTTGCCTTTTTAATATAAGAATATAATTTTTTAAATACATAATCATATTCTTTATGTCTATTAACATTTCTTACATGTACATCAGCAATGTGAAATATTTTATCAATATGGGTTAGTCCAATATCTACAACGCGCATAATATCTTTTCTTGCATTAATTCTTCAGATGTCAATTTTAAAGTCGAATCGATTAATTTTTGTATTTTTTCAAACCCTAATTCACTAGGGTCTGATTCTGGTAGATCTACTAGATATACATTTAATCCATTTGACATAAAATAATCTGCTGCCTCTATTGCTTGTTTTTTAGCATCTTTATCTAAACAAATAACAATTTCTTTTACTCCTTTTTCAACGATACGTTTTTTAAGTGTATTTGAAATTGTTTTTCCAAATAATGGAATTACATTTCGTTTTATTGCAATTGCATCGAATGCCCCTTCGACTAATACAATTGGCATATTCCAGTTTATATGTAATTCAAATCCTACAATATCTTTCGAAACCTTCGGGTTTTTATGTTTCCATACATCATCTTCATAATATGCCCTGGATACAAAATAGTTTAAACTGCCATTAGCATCAAAACTTGGGATAACTATTTTTCCGGAGTATGGGCCAGAATCGCAATATCCAATCCTATATTTTAAAATATCATAAATAGTAAGTCCGCGGTTTTGTAAATAAAATACTGCATTTCTATACTCTGGAGCTCCTTTATCAAATTTCCATAATGGTCGGAATGATTCTGGTAGATTTAATACTGGTGTTAGGGTTGTTGTGAAATTTGGTCTATGTTCAACGTCTTCTAATAAACCAATTAATTTTGATATTTTACTACGTTCTACATTTAATTTTCTGAATAGTATTGTTAATTTACGTCCGGCCGCATTACATACCCAGCAGTGCCAATATTGACTTATAACATTAACTTCTAATTTTTTCTTATTGTGATGACAAAATGGGCAGTGAAATGCAATGTTATCATTTGCATTTACTTTACCCTTTCCCAGTACACTTTCGAGTAACGTAATTATAGAAAATTTACTCATATAATTATTATTATAATATTATCATTACATATTTTCTTTACAATCAAACATGTCAATGTTGTATTCATTCATTCATACAAATTTATTATATATTGAATATATTAAAAAAAACTCGTAAGCTCAAATTTTTATCAAGCTTTTTTTTTCTTGTAGCCATTTTGTTGGAATATCCTTTTCTGCCCACTGTATTCCATGTTTATCACAAAAATCGCCATAACTAGTTTTTGAGCCTTTTCTAATCTTCGTCCGGGCTGACTGAAACACAATCCTAATATCTAATTCTGGGTGTTGTTTCTTTATCAATAAATGTTTTTTACGATCTTCAATTACCCACCGGCCTTTTGTTTCAATTAATATCCCATTAGGTAAAGTAAAATCAATCGTATATTTATGATGAGTTTCTGGCTTAATGTAATTAATAACTGTATCTTCATACCTAAATTTAATTTTGGCTTCTGATAATTGTTCTGAGACTTTATGTTCAAATCCGCTTCGATATCCATGTTTGATTGCATTCGCACGTATTTTAGATTTTGACCTCCATGCCATATATAACCTTTAATATAAATATGTTAGTAATCCCAACGAACAACGAAATTCATATCAATATCATCGCGCTTTTGTACAGGTTCTGCTAATTTTCCAATTGCTAATAATTGTGCTCTATCATTGTATAAACCAATTGTAGTAATATATGGATTTGCTGATCCTGAGATAAACATTGTTTTAATGAATTGTCCGGGGCCATTAGTCTGTTCAGCTCCACCTCCAGCTGTATTACAATTATTTTTAATACCAGTGCCTGGTCGGAATACAGATGATGGGTTCATTGAAATATTAAACGTTCCTTTAGGAACTCTCACCATACATTCATTTTCGTATATTGTATATTGTCCTTTATAACTAGCTGTAAATTCTGTTGGTATAGGTGATATACTTTTATCTTCCAATGAAGAAGTAAAAAATATTTCATCATATTTTGGCATAGGTGAAGAAATAACAGCTTGGCCGTTTTTATAAAATATATTTCCTACTACATTTGTTTGATATAAAGAGCCAGAATAAAAATCTTGATTCGCTAAAGATTTAATAGCTTCATCTGATACTATATAATCATACATACGGACTTCTGCAATATCACCATTAAAAGAAGATAATGAAGATGATATTGAATCCGAACCTAATATTAAATCTCCTTTATTACTAGTAATGCCAGATGGGATTGGACCCTGTGTACCTGACTCAGTACCATTTACATATATTTTACACATAGAAGCAGAATTCATTAAAAAGGCATGACACCATCCATCGCGATATCCTGCACTTGCTGATATATGTAATTGATTTGTACCATCACTAGCTTGATAATGTATTGTTCCGCCGATTAAAGATAATTCAATTGGAGTCCTAAATTTATTAAATTCTTCTATCTCTAGTCCAGGAATAGGTCGAGATACTTCTACAGTCCTAATTTTTTGACTTTTATCGTTTAAATCATAATATGACTCTTTAGTTACTTTGCCTTTAGAAACTAAACTTCCGGTATCTGAAGTTGAGTTAGGATTGATCCATAATGAAATTCCCCATTGGTCACATCTCTCAAAATGTTCAAATGTACTATCATGAGGCACCCTAATATGACTATTTAAACTTTCAGTAAATGCTCCGGACATGCCAGATACTTTGTACGCAGCACTTTCTGATAAATATAATGACACTCCTTTGATCATTCTTACATTATGAACATCAGCATCATATTTATGAGATTTACGTAATTTATAATGCATTTTACCGTCACCTAACAAACCATAATGATCATCAAATCTACGAAATTCATTATTAAATGTTAAATACCATTGACAATAACTAGAAGTGGCAAAGGATGAAGATATAATTTTTTGGTCTCTTAAATTTCCATACCCGTCATCATCTAATCGAATATCATAATCATCATAATAATTTTTACTACTAGATCTTGGCTGACTTGTTAACAAGAAAGTGCCAGGCCTGACACGTTCGCCGACATCAAAATAAGGCATGGTAAGAATTGAAGCAGTTTTGAAAAGAAATTTTTGTGTAGTATTTTCGTTAGTTAATTCATGACACTTAGCCGAGTCATAAGGATGTCTATAATATCTATGATCAATCCATTTCCATATACTATGGCAATTTGTTCCATCTGGATTGTTTGGATAATTATATGATGCATCTCCTACATGAGCCGGATAATATTTAAAGCTAGCTTTTTGTACTTGAAACGCACTAGCAGAATAATTTATATTTAATATTCTGTAGTTTTTATATGCTTTAAATGGTCGTTGGTGGACATCGTTTGTACGAACATTTCTAAATACTGTAGGTATAGTTGGCATATCATCTTATATTTAATTTTTAAAAGTCTAATTTTACTTTAACAAGTGCTTCTCTCGTAAACGATTTTAATAATGGTTTACTTAATTTTGCGACTGCTAATAACTCTCTCCTATCATTATATAATCCAACCGTGGTAACAAAAATTTGTGGATCTGTAACAAATGTACTATATGCTAATTGTCCTAACGAACCTGTAACAAATGATGGGTTATTTGAATAATTATAATCACCATTTTTTACTCTTACAAAATAATATGTTGCCTTAACTTGCTCACTTGAACGAGCTTGTAACCCATAATTAACTCCAGAAGGAGGTGTTATTGCAGTAGAGCCTGATAATGATTTTACAACTTTCATTGAATTATCACCTTGTACCCCGGAACCAGAAACTGTTCCAAATGATGCAGACATGTCTAATGTATCTCCATTTAATATTGCAACACCATATGTAGGATACATTAACCCAAAATATTGAGGATTAGTAGAGGTAAAAATTACAGTACCATCATCAATTGTACCGGACACGATATTATATACTAATGCATTTTCTCCAACTTGTCCGCTTGTTACTGATGAATCATCAATTAATTTTAAAACATGGCCTAAGCCATTAACTTTAACATTTGAACCTGTATGTGAATTATTCGCTTGTGTCGACCCTGATAAGTGTGCTAAATTAATTTCTAAATTTCCTGGATCTAATTTTTCTTTAAATCTTGCCCTATTAAAATTTAATACATATATACTATCACTATCAACTCCGTTAAATGTAAATTTTTTATCTAATGGATCTAATAATAATTGAGCATATTGTTTATAAATTGCTCGTGATGGAGTATCATCATTTAAATTCCCAGTTGTATCAGATGATCCAGACCCTCCGTAACTTCCATAAGCAATAGAAAATTGAGGCGTTGAAGTTGCTAATGCAGGATTACCATCATAAATAGTTCGGTAATAAGAATTCTGAGTTGATGTTGCCGTTGATGATGTATGGAAATTTTGCAAACTTCCAGTATTGCCGGAAAACAAACCTTTTGTAACCGTTTCAATATTATTAGGTAATATATCATCAGCGGGATCAAATACCGAATATGTACGTCCGTTACGAGATCTTCTTGCGGCTTCTTCTCGTTGTCGAATGATTTGGTTTGCAATGTTTCTAGCTAAACCTTCGACTTGTGCTCCAGCCTGGCCGCGGCCTCTTGCTGCACGACCAAATCTACCTACGCCTGCTAATCTACCTTCTGTTGCCATTTATTTTCCTTTTAATTTTTTTACATTGCTGGAGCATTACTAACCGGTGCTCCTGCTACAGTAGCAACTTGAAGCTTATTAACCGTTAATGTTAATGTCGCTCTACCACCTGTTTCATTACCTATAAATAATATAGTAACTGTTGTATCAGCTAATAATTGTTCTTTTGCAACAATTTCAAATTCCATTCCACTTACTGTAACAGTCTGTGCTGCTTCAGAATCACCTATAAACTGAGGAACAGATGCTCCTCCTTGTTGTGGCGCAGATCTTGTTGCAACTATTTCAGCTGCATCAGAATCAGATAATATTGCAGTATAACCAAATCTAGTATTCCCACCTGAGAAATTAACTGTACTAGGTCTGATAACTGTAGATTCGCCTGATTCTAATGATAATGATGTTTGGCCAATTCTTACTACAGGAATTCTAGCAGTTCCTTTAGGCAATGTTACTAATTTATATTTCATCATCTGTGATTCATCAGGCAATGCCTCTGTCACTGGCATGTTTTCAATTGCAGCACCATAATATGCTGTCCCTAATGGATGTTCTGTATTGTATAGATCATAATCTATCTCATCATCTGCTAATGCAAATTGTGTAATTGAAAATTCATTACGACCCCTTGCTAGCAATTCTCTACCTTTTTTAGTTAAGATTGCATCCACCGTAATAGTACTGTTATCTAAATATCCCATGTTTAACTCCGCTTTTTAATAAATATATACATGATTAAATTATCTTATCGATATATTACCAGGAACTCTAATTCTACCAGCAGATGACTGGGCTGGACGTTTAGAATAGAAGATTTGATTCGGATTTGTTTCAAAAACTTCAATTACTGGCAAATTACCTAGAGCCGCAATATTTGTGGCTCCATTAATACTCGGACCAACTAGTTGGGTTCCATTATAATACATATTTTGTTCTTGTGTAAAGAAATCATCTCGGTAACAAGCATCATCTAAACTCCTACTATAAAACATTCCTTTAGATTGACTTGTAGCATGATATGCATTTCTTTTTTGTAAATCATCTGATACATTACTACCTGAATAATGATAGACGACTCTTTTATAAATATCACTAGTTCGACATCCATCCACATATTGCTGTAATGGAGAATGACAGACTTCTACTATTTCTTTTTCTAATCGCACTTCATTTAATAATACCATGGTAGTACCAGCTGGTAAAGGCCCGGACCATGTTAATGTGCCTCGTCGTACTTGTACAGCCACATATACATTTTCATCCCTAGGGACGATGACATTTGGAATTATAAATGAACCAGAAACATTACTAGATGCTGCTACTGCTCTTATTTGTTCCTCATGAGATGCATATGTATTAATAATTCTAGAATCAATATCTGTAGGATCTTCTAATTTTATAAAATTAAATTTAGCGCGTACCGTTGCTGCAGTTGATGCTGTACAAGCCCAATGCATATGTAAATTATATTTTACATCAAAGTTAGAAGTCGTATCATATTTTAATCGAACTTGTTTTGAATAGGCGCCACTAGCAGTAGGAAATCCTGCATTCAAACTAACTCTTAAAACACCTCCATCATCATCATTATCCCATAATGCAGCAGGATCTGTATCAGTATAATTTGAGCCGGCGACAACAGTCCAGTTATTCGAAGTAATAGTAGTTGGCCAATCTGGCTCATCTAAAACAATATTTGGATGTTTATCTTTTGATACCTCTAATAAAGAAGCTGTTGCAATCGGTCTTTCATCAGCCGGATAATTAGCGATTGTACAATATTGCATACTACCAGTACCATGACCTAACATTGTATTACCTGTATATTCATCTAGATAAGTACCAGATACTATTAACACTTGTCTGTCAATTTCACCATTAATATTAATATCTTCATATTTGCCACTTGCAGTAGGCTGGATTTGATTTACTCTAGCATCATATTGAGGATTTGTTATACCTGGTCTTTTTGTTACTAACACTTTTGAACGTTCTAATGAATTCGGTTCAATTAACATTCCAGTTGCTTCATCAACACGTTCTGGTAAATTTTGTTTTATTTGGTTGAATAATGAAAAATCAAATTGACTAAATATTCTTATAAATGCATTTATATCACTACTATTTGTATATTTTTTCCAATAATTTTTTGCAAAAAATTTCAAGTCCGGATAATCCATATCAAATTCATCATCTGGATCGCCTATATAATCATCTAATTCAACTCTTCCTATTTGATTAAATATATCTTTATTAACCTGGTCTGCAAAACTATAAAATAATCCTAATTTATTAGAATCTACCGGAGAATAATCATAACTCGACTGTTCTGCTGTCACTATTGGTGATAAAGCGCGCACTAATGTATTTGATTCTAATCGAACTTTATTTGATCTAAAATTAGTAGCTCCCATTGATATACCATCAATATAATAAACTTCTTCAACCGGAATAAAATTACCTCTTTCTGGATCGTCCGGGGATGAAAATTCATAAGCTGATATATTAGTTGAATTCGCAGCTGCACCAGTAAAATCTTTAATATTTTGATTTGGATGACTCGAAGATATTATAGTTGCATTTGTACTTAAATCAAACCCTATAGTTTCAGAACCTAAAGTGTGTTGTCTTACTAATGTATCATAAGAACTTGTAGGATCTAGGCCACTAACATATGATGTAGGATTTTTTGTATGTATATCAAAAGTGTCTTGAGTTAATACTTCTAACCATTCACGATACTCTTGCATACTTCCAGAAAACAAACCAGGCATAGTAGTATTTAATGAAGATGTTAAATATATATTAACTTTTCGAGCATCACGTGACCCAGTGTTTCCTCCTACATATACTACATTTGTAGAACCAACTGTTGGATTTGACCATGATAAATAATGACTACTATCAGTTGGCGTTAAAGATAAACTCCCTGAATGAGAAATTTTACCTCTAATATAATCTGATGAATGCTGTACACGTATACGATATGTAGTATCTGTATTAGAGCCTGAGTTATATGGAGAATTATCATCTCCAATGTCATATGCTATATTCCAAAATTCTCCATTATATAATGGTATCCAATCAGTTGAAGCAGTCATTGGTAAACTACCACTTCCATTCGCCATTGCTAATGTAACCCTACCATAAGTATCTGATCCAGAATAAGCACCTGTATATTCTAACGCTATTTGTGTTAATGGGTCTCCGGATGAACTTAATTGAGTATACATTATCATTGAAGATCCAGTGTAAGGTCTAAATCTCCATTCTCTAGTCATAACCGGGATAACTCCATTACCTCTTTCAATGCCCCAATCGTTCATACTAGAACTTATATGGGTTGCATTATATTTCAAATACGATCCGGAATTATAACGTATAGCATATGAATATCTATCTTCAATTAATGCCGGCCAAGAATTACTTACTTTAGGTCCACCATATTCTCGTATACTTAATATTGACTGCGGTATGCCATATATATTCATTAAAGCTTTAATAGCATTAGATGTACCACGTGATTTTAATAAATAAGGCAAATTATTAACAGTTCTTCTCCATACTTCTGCAGTTATTTCTTCATCACTTGCACTAAAAATACTTCCTGTTGAAGCAAAAGAACCAGTTGAATCAGTTCCTAATTTATATTGCCATAATTGCGTTGCTTGTTTACCATTGGTTAATTGATACCCCATTGATTTTGCAACTTCTAGAAGTATATCTGAATCTATTCCCCGCTTAGGATGTTCTTCAAATTTAGTAGCCTTTAAAGAATTTTTTATATATGTCCATGGAATATCAAAATGTTCGCCGATCATATTAACAAATTTTTCATATTGATCATTGTTAGTATCTTGACGAATATGCATAGGAATAGTTTTAATTAAAGCACTTGCATTCTCTTGATCATATAATGATGCTGTAGCGACAAATCCGTTATACCAAGCTTCACTACGTGCATGATCTGTTGTATACGGAAAATATCGACTAGCAGACATGTATTTAGGCCATGGAGTCACAGCATACCCATCGGCTCCTATAAAACTTCCTGTCTCTCCAAATGTATAAATACTAGCTGTTGGCTCGTTATATAACCATCGTTCGAATGATGTAAACATGCCAATAACATTATCTCTACGTTTTGTGGTAAGCTTAATATTTTTTGATAATGAGCCAGAACTAGAACCACTAGTGGTATTTAAAGTATCTAATCTTGTATTATAATATTCTATGTTTTGTAATTTTTGTTTAAAATTAATTAATCGTTCTTCAGCAGAACCATAATATACAAAATTATCAAAGGCCGTATAATCAATTCCTAATTCGGCGCCTGATAAAGATCCGGAGAATATTTTATCAATTACTTTTTGTGAAGTACTAGTATTAGCATCTAGTAATTGTGTCCAATTACGAAAATCAGTTTCTGTTAAAGTAGTATACCCAGAATCAACTTCCCAATTAGGTCCTTGAAGGATATTAGGTTCTATTGGAATAGGAACTAGATCTAAACTTATATCATCAATATATGGATCAGCTAATTTTTCAACTATCGAAAATCTAGCATTTAATAATACATCATCTGGTAATGGTTCATATAATCTTAAAACCATATCATTTTCATAAATCCAATCTTTATGGCCTATTATTTTAATGAAATTATTTTTACCAAAATTCATTGCTAGTTCTGCACTCATTCCGGAACTATATGTATCTAAATATTCTTGAATAATACCATCATATAATCCTTCATCAACAGTCGGAACGGTAACTACTAATATTTCTCGCCTATCCGGTGAAATTTCTTTTATCTGTAAAATAGGTTCTTCAACAGAACTTATAACTTCTTTAAAAACATTAACATTAGTTCTAAACAATCCTCGTGTTAAATTAAATTTCTTAAATGCTTCAACATAATCTATATAGAGTTTATCTTCCTTTACTATAAAATCAGTTATTTTATCTCCACCCAAATACGTTTCGGTTGATGGAGTATAAACATGTAATTCAACAACTGGAGTTTCTGTCGGACGAACAATCATAGAATCTAAAACTAAATCTCCTAGCTGCTCAGTTTTCCATGTGATGCCACGTGACAGTCCCTTTTTCTCTCTTATCTCATCTATATTTGAATATCTTTCTAACGACATGTTTTCCTATTTATTGTGCATATGCTTCTAATAATTCTGATGATGGCTGGTGACCTGTAAAACTTTTTCCTTTAATTGTTGCTGTAACAGCATTTGCTGCTCCAGATGGCCACATTATAAAATACTTCTTTTTTGACTCAGACCATGTTTTAGCTCGAGCATATTCAATATCATTATATAATGTCTTAATAACTTCGTTTTTAGTATCTTCTACATATACACGATAAGAGTCTGCTAATCCAAATAAATATTCATCAAAACTGGCTATTAATGCTCTAGATTCAGCTATGGTATTAAATATATCCTGGAATTCTACTAGTGATGTTGCATTTATTATTCTATTATCCATAGCTGCAATTGCAGCAGATATATCAGCAATATCTGATTTAAGATCAATGAATGTTTGGTCCATTCTTTTACACCGCTCCATAAAACTAATATCATCTTCCCCATCCGGTCCCAAAGGAGCTGATTGTAATGCATCAGCACCATTACCTATTCGTTTCATGAAAAGCCATGTTGCTAATGTTCCACGGAAATAGTTTCTGTCTTTCATTTGTTGGTTGCGTCTATCACCTCCTGCGCCACGTGGCAATCCATATTTTCGCTGATCGTCTTTAGACGTATTAACATTGCCGGCTTTTTCAAAAGCATTAAACATATTCGAGTCAAACAACGGTGTATCAGAATCAGCACCCATTTGATTTAAATTATTTATAATACTAGCGCCTTTCTTCACATTGATATGAACGCCCCTGCTAGCAGGAACAAATAATATACTAGTTTCTTGTCCTCTGTTTAACCTACTAAATATACCATTTTCTTTTTCTAATAACGTCATAAAATCAGTTTGTTCACCTTTATGTTTTATCTTGCCATTTCTTTTCTGTTTTAGATATTGCCATTTACCTGTTCCTGAATGGAATATATCATGTATGCTTGAGTCTGTTCCTAAATGTAATATACAATAGTCTAGATACCCATCAGGCTGATTACTTAATTTTTCTTCGAGCTGTGCAGATTCTACAGCTAACTGAGGGAATTGTTCTTCAATTTGATCTTTAATAGCATCAACCTTTGCTTGTTCATTTGCTTGTACTTGTAATATATTTACTCTTTCTTGTGGCAAATAAGCAATCGACCCAGGTGGCTCATAAGGAACATGTTCCGGTATGGCATAAGGATCTCTTCCGTTACTCCAATTCTCGATATAATCTACATATTCATCATAATCTAATCGGTCAATTTCCGCGATATGAGGAAACGATTCCCATACAGAGCCATCTACATCTTCTTGTTCCGCTAATACTGAAATTCCACCATTTTCGATCATAGTATTAATTATTCCATTCTGAAGTGATAATGCGTCATATTGTACTTGATTCAATTCTCCTTCCACAACCGGATTTTGTAAATCAGTATCAAATGATGCTATATCTATTCCATTCATTCTGGCAATTAATTTAAATACCTTTAATGATAATACTTGTTTCCAAAAACCATGTATCATAAATCGCACATCAAATATTAAATCATCTGATAGAGTATTAAATGTAGAGTTTTGTACAATATCATTATTATACCTTGCTGGCCATTGTAATATAACTAACTGTCCTTCATATTGCGCTCGGAATATTTCTTTAATTGTCTGCTTATTATACACTTTAGGAAAATACCACTCACGTGAAGCTTTCCACCCTCCTGGTAATGTTGTTGAACTTCCTCTCATTACAGCCGGCAATAAATAATCTGCCGGATCTCTTTCAAATGGAACTCCGTTAGGATCATTCCCAACTGAATATCCAGAAGCTAATCTTATTGATAAACTCCATTCAACACTCCTATCCAAAACTTGTCTATACTTAAATTCTTCAACTGGGTCTGCAGGTCCTTCTGTCATATCTCCGGAGAAACGGCCATCTAATTTCATATCAAATTCTAATAATTCTTCTGGCGTTGCTTCTAGAACAGCATCATATGATTTTCCGCGTTCTACTAACATCACTTCCAATGTTTTATAATTAGGAATAGGTAATGCTGTGGAGTTTTGTATAAACCATACACAAAAAGTATTATTTACTACAGTCACCGGATCTTCTCCAGCACCAATACGTTCCATAATCCTAGATGGTCCTTTTGTTATGTATATATCATGATAATCCGGTGGATTAAGATTAGTCTCTTCTGATATTAAAAATAATCCATCAACTGCCGGAGGGGTTGGCGTGCCGTCTTGTAAAAAATAAGAAAATTCATCATCCAATATTTCATCTAAATCATCATCAGGGACCGATGGATATAATTTATTAATATCATATTTAGCATAAGATTGAGACACATCGGCATCTATTTGTAGAATATCCATTTCATTACGAGGAGCAATCCCTAATGAAGTTGGTGATACTATCGGCACAATTGTATTTGTTTGTGCTGTTATCTCCTTAGCTTCACCCAGTGTTCCATTTTTATAATAAATATCATTAGGAAATTCTTGTTGCATTATACGTAACAAGATCTCATTTTCATTTATCTCTTCCGGGAATTCACCTTCAGCCTCAGGTCTATTTGTAAAAACATTTTTGCCCATTATTTAACAACCTTAAAAAAATAAGAATTATCATGTACTTGTGTATCATCTCCACCCGTGCGTTCAACTTTAAGTAAAATTTTATAATACCTCTCTGGCATGAATGTATTCAAATTAACTCTAAAATAATTTCCGTTACTATCACATGATACCTGTGTTGCACTAGTATCAAATGGAATTATAGTTTCATCTGTAATTGCATCTCGGACGCTATAATAACTAGATGTAGGAAGCCTTTCATCTGACATATAGAAGGAACTAGTTACGTATGATTTAGAAGGAAACTCTGGCCTAACGCCAACTCTAAACATTGTTTTTTCAGAACTTCTATATTCATTTTTAATATTTTTAAAATAAGGAACATATGTATTAGCAGAAATTTCTGTAAAAGAGCCTGTTCCACTTAATACCGCATCATTCCATGCAACTTCAAGCCTAGGCACATATATTGTATGAGTTTCTCTACCAAAGAATTTTATTGTTCCTAAAATCTCACCAGAAATTTCTTCTGAGTATTTTCGTTTTATTATAAATCCATTATTCGAAATAGTACCATCTACCCATTTAGAAACTATATCAGTTACATTTATTCTTAAGTCTGGTGATTGATTATCAAACGATTGACTAGCTTCATATCCAGAACCTGTCATCCAAGTTCCTCCACCTGTTGTAACAGATACTCCTGGCTCCCCTCCACTTGGTGCAGACCCTGTGTCCCATGTTGTTCCTGGGTCAGTTGCATCACGATAATACCATGAAGCACCGATTTTAGTAATAGGCGTATCACTATAAGTCCCATTGCCATTATCCCAAGACTCCGATATCGGAAATGCATTTATTGTATATGTTAATGGTAGGTCATTAGCCACAGAAGCTTGTAAGTTTAAATAAACAGATGCAGATGTATTAGCATTTCCTAGTGGTGGAATATTTCCTGCAGTTACTGCAGTAGTTAAATCTGTTATTTGAGACCCAAAATCTAATAATATTCTAGTATTATATGTACTAGACTGTATTTCGCCATTTAATTTAGAGCCGGATGTAATTTTTATAAGTTCTATTATAGGATCAATCCCAGTATTTTGTTCTGGAAATTTTTCGTATAATGTAGTATCACGTTCAGCAAAATATAATTGATACATTTTATTCCTTTATGTTCCTAATGTTCTTCCTTTAATATCCAAATCCGGAAATCTTATTTCAAATATACAAGGATCTAAACTAGGATAAATAATATTGTTTTTTGTTGCTTTTTCTAAATCATATACATTCCCTGCGTATCCTAAATCCATATCGTATAAGTTAGTAAGTTCAAAGTTCCCAACACTTTGTACGCCTTTAATTTGATCTATTTCAGTTATGATATTTGATATATTTACGGGTCCATTTATTTGCATTCTATCAACATGAAATATATTTTTAAGTTTTTCAATACATCTTAAAACTACTTCTTGGCTATTAATATTAGGCATCGGAATTATTTCAAAATTAATTCCAACATTAACAATATGCGCAGTTTTAATATTAATAGCATCCGTTAACATCCTAAATTGATCTAAATATGTTTTTAAATTTTGTTTTAATGCATTATTTAAAGGTACTAGTTGTTTGTCATCATTATATGCTAATGTATATAAATTTAATGCCATTGGATTTGATATTGTGTCCCTAGGATATGTTTTATCTTCCGAATCTTGTTGCATATCAGCAATTATATACGCTTTGGATATACTTCCAAACCTAGCAGGCATCATATAACACCTTGCTATATAATCTTCACGTGTCATCATTCTATTTTGAGATGCAAAATTTGCAATTGCATTTTGTCGTACAACTTCAATATCTTGTTTAGCCTTGCCGCCTTTAGCTGGCTCTGGGTTATTCATAGCCACCGTCGACTTAACAAATGTCAAATCAACTTGTCCAACATTAAATGAATTAAAATATAAATTAGGGACTACAGTTAAAGTATTAGCTGGAACATTTTCATTAACTCCACCTCCTACTGTATATCTTACTGTTAATTTTTCATTATTAGGTGCTAAGCCATAAGTACTAGTTCTTAAAAAATTAGTTGGGTCAACACTAGTAACAGTTGTTCTAGTTAAATATTCTAACCCCATTCCTACATTTTTCGGATTTGGAATTACCTCTTCATCCGAGTCTGAACTAACTCCTGCTCCAAATTGAATATCCATTTTACTATCATCTCTTACTCTAGTAACAAATCTCCTAGGAGTCCTTTTTAATTTTAAAATATATGGGACCGAACTACGATCATCCGACATTGCCTTGTCATTAAATGGTACGTTAGGTATCGATTGAAATATAGTATCTTGTGCTAAATAGTCTACTTGATGCCACTCATCTCCAGTGTCACTATTAATATCTAAAATATCAATAACATTTGTTTCTTTTAATGTTATCTTATCATATGCTTTAGGATCTCCAAAATCAAAATCTACAGTCTTTATTTCTCCAGATTTAGCAGGAACTTGTTTTTTTAATAAATACCATTCAATATTACCAATTGAGTCTACAGAATATACAGTAACTTCACGTTGGTCATTTGGAGTATCTACAGAAAAATCTACCGCTTGAGTGGTAGTAAAATTTATTCCTTCTTTTGTCTGTACCTGTATGTTATTTGTTAAAGATAAACAATATCTAAAGTCTGGTTCTGTACTATCACCTGTTCCTATACTAGGAACTAATTGAAATACATCTAACATTGTTGTTGCCGGAGTATTCATTTTAGCTTGGTAACCAAATAATTGTGATAACTGTAATATATTTGCACTTTCTTGTGCATTATTCAATAATGATTCTCTAAATGTTTGGTCTGAATAATATGATAGAACATCGCCTACATATGAAGCCATTTCAATAAACATCATGCCAGGTGATGATTCATTAAAATCATTATATGTATTCGGAAAATACTGTCGTGAAAAATTTATTAAATTTTGTCGGAATTGACCAAAATCTTTATTTAAATATTTTACATCCTTTTTAATTATATCCATTATACTCCTTTAAAATGACCCAACTTGCTGTAATTCTAATTCTCCTGGCACTGATTCTACTAATATTTCATTCTCGTTAGCTAATATAATAATAACTCTATTTGCGCCATGTTCTGATACTCTATAATTTATACGAATCGATATACTATATTGATTAATATTGCTCACTATATCAATAGTATCGATTTTTATATAAGGTAGCCACTTTCCAATATCTTCTCTCAATGACAAATCTAATGTTTCTTTTAATTCTATTGTGTTAGGCTCAAATAAAGAAGCACGAATTTCTGTCCCAAATGTAGGTTGCATTACACGTTCTCCTTTTATAGTTAAAAGAAGATTACGTAAATTACTTATTGACTGTTCTTCTGTAGAGTAAGAAGAATCAAATACGCCGCCTCCGCCTACAGACCCAGAAGAGTAATTTTGCTGATCATTACGTCCATCCGCAGCTTTATTAAAAGGTAATAATATTCCAATTGCCTTATCCGGATTAGAATTGTTTGGTTCATATTTGTATATAGGTCTTCCTTGAGCCACTATTTACCTTTTTTCTTATCTATTGCTTTCATTAAAGCTGAATAATCTTTTGTCATTGCAGCAACTGCAGTTTGAACACCTTCTTTCTCCATATTCACTGCCCGGCCATCAATACCAGTAGTAGGAGCAACTGACGGTGTCCTAGGACTTGTAAAAGATCGAGCCATTTCAGAATTATAAGACATCGAATCCCATTCAGAACCTAAATCTGCACCCGTGGCTGCTGTCTCGTTTAATATGTCATTTAACATATCATCTTTAGTAAATTTTTTCTTCTTTACTGGTCGTTGTTTGCTAACTATATTATGAAGTTCCATACCATGTTTAATTGCTTTATTATGATCTGGTTTTTGTTCTGAAAGTAACTGTTTAACTTCGGATCTTACAGCTGTTCGAACTTCTTCTCTTATTATCTTACGTAATAATTTTATAAATGATTTCGATTCCATGAATTACCCTTTATAATAAATATATGGATAATATGAATCTGGTGATTTATATAGAATATATATTAAGGTTTCCGGAACCATCCATCTAGTTTAGTAAATTTCCCTTTTTTAGTATTGGGCATCGGCGGTTTTAATGGAGGAGGTGCATAAGGAGGAATTATTTGTTTCTTGGGAGATATAAGTACCATACCGCCGCCATATTTACCATTCTTAACAGTACCTTTAATATGTTTCAAACATGTTTTACGTAAATGGTCTCCCATCTGAGTATAATATTTCTTTTTTGATTTCCATTTTACATCCCTAGCTCCCTTTTTGTTACTTATTGGATTGGGAGAACGTTTCTGCGCATAACCTCCGCTCAAACCATCTGATGTATTTTTCTTAAATGAATTTCCTCCGGACTGAGATCTCTTTACATCGTCATTAAAACACCCAGAACCGCGTTTTGACTTAAAACATTTATGTATCTTCCTAGCTTTAGCGCCTGAATTAAAACCTTTCATGCCAAACCTTGCCGGCGGTACTGGTCCCATAATAGTCTCTCCCGTAGTTGTAATCCATCCACCACCACCGGGCAACGGTATTCCGGCTGCTATATCTGCTGGGGAGCAAGGTGTACCGTCTTGTTTTTTTGCAGACGCTATACGTATACCCCAATATTCAGAATTTTTTAAAGGCAATGAATATCCGGCATCTCCGGTTCCACCGTCAGCTGACGGTCCATTTGGATTCCTTTCAGTGGTGCCAGCATTAGCTAGTCCGGACTGTAAACCAGTAGGGACTATATAGTTCCAATTAGAGCTTTTAGGCGCTTCTTCGTATGGACCCCATGTTTCAAAATTAGAACCAGAGTTGGCTTTATAATAATAACAAAGATCTAGAGGCGGTCCATCTAATATATTTTTATCTACTAATTGTCTTCTAGATGTAGGATGTTGAGTACCAAATATTTTTTTATGAGATACTTGTTCTGGATCTTCTGTATCTAAAATAGAATTTTCATCCATTTCAGCCTTTCCATACTCCGGAAGTGGTTTACCTTTATTCGGGTTTGGCTTTGCTGGCTTCAATCCATATACTTTTGGGTCCATGGACACCTGTCGTTCCGGAATTATTTCTTGAGTTTGTGGATCGACTTCCGGCGGGTCGGCATATATCGGCATTAATAATTCCTGGCCACCATTATAAGGTAATCCGGTTTCATCATCCAAAACCCATTCTTCTTCATCCAACGGTCCAGCGACTTCCTGATATGTCTCTGATCCGTTGCTTACTGGTTCTACCTGTATATCCCTTACCCATGGCCCCATCACCCATCCCGGCTTGCCTTTTCTTTTACCATTATTATCAATACTGCCATCGGCACCGGTGCTTAGTCCTTTGTTATTTTGAGGCTCCAGGTATTTAAAATATTCATTATTTGGAGGTAGCCTTTCATCTGGAACTGGAGGCCTCATCGATGGGTCTACTGCTGCTAGAGAACCAAATATCATTTTAGCCCAATACAGATCTATATGTTTATTAAAATCTTCAAATACTTTTTTTTGTTTACTGTTAATGCCTGGAGATTTAGGGAGCCCCGGTAGGATACCCGGTATTAAAGCACGGTTATTAGCTGCATGATCTCCGGAGACACCAGGAAATACATTAACTTTAGACTTTCCAGCTTCAACAGCATCTTCCCAATTTTTTGCGAACCATTTTTTCCAACCCTTTTGAAGCTTCCCTTTAGCACCAGCTCCGTTATCGCCGGTACTACCCGGATTTCCTTTACCCATTGCGCCAACTAACAAAAAAGTTACGCCTTGTTTTTGTGGATAACACAATGGCGGAGTAGAGCCGATAATATCGCCTGAATACACTTTCCATAATATAGTAGAAATTCCATCTACAGCGTTACCCACCTCCGGATACTTTGCTGCTAATTTAATTACGGCTTGTTTTTTACCGAGTGGTCGTTTAGCAGCAGATAAGCTACCCATAGCTTTAAGACCTTTCATGAACGGCGGTTGAGACAATGTATCAGTTTTCCACTTTAAAAATCCAGGCAAACTAGTTTCAACTTTATCTGTAGCTGTTATAGTCAACGGTTTCATCCATCTCCATTCGCCCATTATCTACCTTTCTTCCGTTTCATTTTTTCGTATTTTTTTCTTAATGAATGAACTTCATTTTCTCTATCATCTACTTTAGACCATAACTTTTTTCCGCCTACTAATGCATCACTAATAGATTTTAATTGCTGGAAATATGTATCTAAACACGGACCGGTAGGTCCTACAGCTGTAGGGAATTGTATTTGTGATATTACACGTACTAATGCATTTGTCAATTCAATATGTTTTTTCGTATGATTAGCTAATGCCTCATATTCTGCTTGTAATGTTTGTACTGTCCCCATTAATGGGTCAAGATCTACAGACCAATATTTAGTGCACATTTTTATATCTTTTTCTGCTACTAAAATCACACTATCTTTTTTGGCATTTAATAATATTCTATCACCATTAATAAACACCTGTGAATCATCAAATGCATTTGGCATTTTTATTTGATGGTTTGCATTTAATATTGCAACACCACCGACTGGAGCTGTTGCTAATGATGTTCTATGGTTTGCTGGATATTTTCCGCCAACATCTTTTTGAGCTAATTTTACTTTTTCTAATTTCTGATCGGTAGTTAGATATATACAACTTTTATCTTCTACATTATTTTCAACTAATGTCTTACTGCCCTTTCCTAACCCACATGTGATAGCTATTAAAGGATTTCCTACTGCACCTTTATCATATTGTCCATTTCCAGTTATTGCGCCAACACCTGGTATTGCTGCACTTGATTTTTTCCATGGAAAATCTTTTCCGGATGGGACATACTCTCCAAACATGCCTGAGGACTGTGTCGATGTAAATCTAATCGAGCCTCCGTTACGTCCTTGGAATAAAACATCACCGCCAGTTGGTTGTAATGGAAGTACCTTCTTTTTTGGAATTAAATTTGTTGGAAGTCCTATTCCAACGGCTTGTGTAGCACGTTTTAAAGCGCCTTCCATTTTATTTTGATTTTTATTATTAGCTAATGCTACAGGACCTAAATAATAAAAAGTTGAATTAACAATATGTGTTGCATTTTTTGCTGGTCCTGGAATAACAACTATGAATTCTCCTACTAATGGTATTTTAGTATGTTGTGGCAATAAAGGCGAGGCATATCCTTCTCCGGAAGGCTCAGTTGGACTCTGCCCGGCCGTACGGAATTGTACTGTTCCAATCGGAACTTCCGGAGCTAACCCTAGGGTTGCTGCCATGTTAGATAACTGTGCAGATGCCTGTCCACCATATCCGGTTTGATCATCAATAACTTCAGCTACAAATATCCCCTGTGCCATTTAAATCCTTTTTTGTAATTTCTTTTGAGTCTGGAACTTTAACAGTTTTCTGAATACTTCTTATTTCGTTTTCAGCCTCTTCTAATAATTGTCGACGTTCGTCTTCTGTCATCCCGAATTCATTTCCATCATCATCTTTACCAGACGAAGAAATTATTCTTTGTACGATTGCTGCTAATTTAACTAGTGCATCGTCATTTTTAACAGCCACATCTAAATAATCTTTTATTAATGGAACAATGACGGTTGCATCGCCAACATTTTTAATTAAAGGTTGTAATTCTTTAATTAACATATCTATTTGACGTGATTTCTTTTTTGAGTTATGATACACATCGCGCATTAAATCAGAGAATGATGTACCTTTAAATAATTCGAAGTCACTACTCATAATAACCCTTTATAATAAATATAAAAGATCTTATGTTTAGGCTAGTAAGTGTCCGGTTTGGTTATAAGCACGGAACATTTTTTCAAAGTCTCTTCGCATAACATTGATTACCTTAGTTATGTTTTGGGTCTTTAGACTTGTTCTTTCCCTTATTAAAATGTATAATGCCTTCTTATTAAAATTTTCGATGTTATCAGCTGTCCGGAATAATTCTAGGATAGTATCAGCTACTAATATATCTCGTTTATTACTGAATACCATATTCATATTTTTATCATACCATTCGCACCATAATTCTACAAAATCACGTAATGATTCTTGGTATGAAGATAATGCAACTTCATTCATGACATCCCGGGATTCATCTAATAAACTAGTATCAGCCCTACGTTTTAGTTTGGCATAATTTGCATTATTTTGTATGATAAGATAATTTTTAGCTATAATAGAAAAATATGAAAATGCTTTACCTTTGCCTTCTGTGAACTTATCTATCTTTTCATTTAAGAACGCTACTACTTCACATTTAACATCTTCATATGGAACATCAAAATAACTAAATTTAAATGTGTGATAAATATTTTCAACTAATTTATTAAATGGATAATCTATATGTTCTCTATAAACTTTATTCCGTTGGTCGTCATCTGGCTCGTTATTATAAGCTACGATAGCCTTTTCTGTAATATATGTAAAATATTGTTTCTTGGTTGGCTTACGACCTCTACGTGCTTTAGGCTCTGCACTCTCTTCTATTTTTAACCACTTATAAAATTCTTTTACATTAAATATTATATCTTGTTCGACATCTTCAATCATTAAAACCTTTGATTTAATTGTTCTATAATTTTTTTCATTTCTTTAAATATAAAACCAGTTTCGTCATCAGATTCAAATGAACCTATTCTATCTAAATTTTTAAGATGTGTATTTGACTGACTCAAAAACGTTTTCATACGCTCAAAAAATAAATTATATTCTATATTAGATTCTTCTAATTCTGTAATATAATCTTCTCCTAATTCATTTTTACGCAATAAATTTATATTTAAAAATATTGATATAAGTAACAAACCGGAAGCTATATAAAATGCTATTTCCATTATTTCTCTCCAAATAATTCACCAAATAATTTAGTTGCATCAACTTTTTGAGAAGATGATGTAACAGCCTTCTTTGGCTTTTTTGTAACTCCGTTTAACGGTAATGGACGTTCTTCTGTACTAGCCCATTTTTCATATTCTATTCTAGCAGCCATTGAATCCGCTTGATGCATTACATAAGGCATATTAGTTCTTAATTTAGAATCCTTTGACCTCGAAATAAAATAAGGTTTATTTGATTCATCATATAATCCATCGGTGCATTTAATACCTATCATTTCATTAAAAGATATTTTAATATCATGGTGTTGTAATAACCATATTGATAAATCATTAACTAACGCAAATGGATTGTTTGGGTTTATTTTAAATATCTTTCCCATATTTTTTATATGCCAATCTGAATCGTTTGGAGTATATATTTCTCCATTATCTCCTGGAAATCCTAATTTACCTAAATCATGGTTTAAAGCAACGAATATTAATTCTTCTTCTGTATAACCAGACATATCTGCACCCATATTAGTCCATAATTCATATACTGATTTAGCACATTTAATGACTCGTAGTACATGGTCAATATATCCTCCTATAAAGGCATTATGATAATGATCTACGGAAGAGGCAGGGGCCATAGATGCCCTATCTTCTAATTCACCGTACATTGTTAATAATTTTTCTCTACGCTCTCCATGGAAATGCGTTTCGATAACTTCTAAAAAATCTTCCCAATTTTTTTGTATTTCTTCTGCTGTTAAACTCATATTTTATATTATTTGATCAATTACTCCGTATTCAATTAAATCATTAGTTGATAAAAATAAATCGGATTTCATTTTATCTCGCCACCAATCCGCATCTTTTTTTGTACGGTCTGCTAACAAGTCGTATATAGTTGTTTCTAAATTTTTAATGTTATCTAAATATGCTGCAATGTCGCTCATCTTTCCATCTAAAAAACTAGATGATTGATGAAACATCACAGAGGATCTTTTACTCATCATTCTAGAGCCAGTACCACATGCTAATATTATAGCAGCTGCTGAAAAAGCTTTTCCTCTACATATTGTATTAACTTTAACTGACAATGATTCTATATAATCAATTATACCTAACATGGCATGTATGTCTCCGCCCAATGAATTTATTATAATATTAATTGGCATATCTTTTTCTTGTTCTGTTCTGTTACCAATTATTGCTCTAACTCGAATCATAAAATCAACTAACGTATCATCTTCAATATCATTAGTAAGATAAATTACCGAATCATTAAAATCCATTAATGTCGCTAATTGTTCCGATACTGAACTATAAGGATCAGATGTACCTACTATCTCGTCCGGGACATGTTTTTCTTCATATATACTCATATATTAATATAATAAATTTTTTTCATAAACACAAATGTTATTTAAGCTTTTTTATCTTTCTTTCAATTCGCCTTAATTGTACTTGATTTGATCTAATATCTTTTTTCCATTTGGCTTTGGATAACTCACCACGAACAAAAACCATTTGTTGTAACAATTGATCTTTTAATTCTTCCTTTTCCTTTTTTGATAATTTTTTCTTTTTTGTATTATCTATAGGAGTGGCATCTAATGTGCCTTTAAGTTTAGGTTGTTCAACTCCTTTATGATATACAGTTCCGTCTTCATGTACAAATTCTTTACGGAATTGCCAACCGCGCGGAAATCCTTGTGATTTATATCCAGATGTGATATCCGGAGGAGGAACCATTGCAGATGTGCATTTCCAACATAATACTCCGGTGGCATCATGTCCTACAACTGTCCAATTATCACATTCCTTACCTCGATAATATTTTGATGTCTCTGGTTTACTGTTCATGCAAATCATCAAACGCTTGCCATTATTTGTTTTTGTTTTATAACTCATGGTATTTTAATTTATGACCGGTATGCACCAGGCCTGGGTTGTTCCGGATTCTTTACCGGTTTATCTTCTTTGTAAATATCTTCTTTTTCATCTTGTGTTGCAAATGCCTCTGTAATTTCTTCTATTGTATAAGGAGTATCAAATTCTAGTCCAGGAGGCTTTGACATTTTAACTTCATTAGGATTAGGAGCATCCGGAGTTGGGGCTTTAACCCTCTCGGCTTTACTCTCCTCCGGTTGATCTCCTAACTGGTCTCTGTTTGCTACGACAGGACCTATCTTTGGATTCCTTTTAGTAATATTATTTAAAACTATTACCAAAGCAACCGCTAGAGGATCGAATATTAAAATCAATATCAATGTGAAATAATTAACTACTTCGTTTATAGATTTTCCAGTTATTTCTGCTATATATTTTAACGGACCTATCTCACTAGCGAGATCATTATTTGTCTGGACATTTAATATTTGAATATCTAATTTAGTAATTGAATCCGCTAAAGACTCCATTCTCCCGGATACCTTATCTCGTTGTAATTTAAAATCATCTAATTGACCTTGTAATACTTTTCTGGTAGAGGATGACGTTGTAGTTATAATCTGTCCAGTCTCTCTATCTTTATATTGAATGACGTTATTTGAAAGACCTGTTGCTAATTCTGTAATATTTTTATTTAAGGATTCCTTTTCAATTTTATAATCATCAAATTGTCCCTGGAACCTTTCTTTCTTCATTTCAATAACATTAGATTGTTTTTCCATGATAACTAACTCATTAGATGTGGTCTGAAAAGCAGAAACTAGGAACCCGTATATACCAGCACTAGTGATTGCCATTGAAAATACAATAGCCAAAGTTAGATAGATTTTAATTGGCCAACGTAACACTTTGGAGTATTGATGCAATACAGATGTCGCTACTAACTTAGCAACTTCAATGGAAATACCCATAATAATTACTGCTTCGGCTGCCCCTGCATAAAATTTTGATAGTCCAAATATAGAGTAATATGCTGCGCAACTAGCCAAGGCGAGTGCGGATAGTGCGACTAAATATGGTAATATGATTTTCATTAACTCACGGCTGCGCGGTCACCGACAAATTTTAGTTTCCTACGAACTTCAATTAATCTTCGACATGCTTCATTAGTATCAATCGATTGTTTTTTTGCTAATTCAATTACTATAGCTATCATATTGTCTGCTTCGTCTAATGTTCTTAACACGTTGTCTTTGTCTTTTAAACCGCTCATTTTAAAACCTTTTTTTATAAATATACATTATCTTAATATAATAAAAAAATCTCGTATTACCTAATAGGTATCAATATTTTATAAACTTTTTTTAGATTGCGTTTAAGCCTCATACGCATATATCGATTAACTATTTGTGATATACGCTCTTTTTCTTCTTTTGATATAATGATTTTTTCTTCCATTAATAATATATATTCTCATTAAACACTTCTGCCATTTTCATAAACATGTTTTACGGTTGGAAACCTTAAACTCAATTCTCCTTGCTGATTTTTTGTTTCTTCAAAATATTGAACGGTAATTGTTTTACCAATTAACTCTTCCGGATTGGCTTGGTAACGAATTCTTTGGTCTTGACTCCATCCGGACCCAACTGAAACTTTATATCCTTTATGTTCAATAATAACATTGGCTAACATTGGCATTACTACCTCTGCACCATTTCGGATAACTCTATGGTCATCAAATTCAACATCTAATACTTTATATTCATTATCATGAAACTTTTTACACTTTAATAAGTTTTTAGATCTCTTACCTTCATAACAAGTTTCTTTTCTCAACATAACTCCTTCATATCCTTGGTATTCAGCATCTGCAATCATACTTAATAATTGTCGTTCATCTTCAATTAGATGCTGATCTAATATACTTAATGTTTTTACATCGCCAAATATTCCATCTAATTCCGGTAATCTTTGTAATCTTTCTGTTAATGAAATATACCCTTCTTTCGAATCAAACTCTTCAATTGTTATACAATCAAATATAATATATCTTGGATTTTCAATAGTATGATCTTTTCTTTTGATTTGTTTCATTATACCTTGGAAATCTTCATTACCATTTTTATCCATTAAACAAATCTCTCCGTCTAATACAAAATCATTATGCCAACTTATTTCATCGCTGATATATAAAACATCATCCAATACTTTTTGCAAGGTCGTAAACTCATTTCCTTGTCTAGAATAAGCAGTAATACTATCTCCTTCTTTTCTGATAATACATCTTACGCCATCTAATTTTCTAGATGCCATCCAAACTTCATTTTCAAAATCACAAAATTTAGGTTCATACTTAGTTGCTAAAGCAACATCAAAGGTTGGAATCAAATTTGGAATAACTTTATTAATAACCGATTCAGAAGCTCTAATTTCTAAATTTCTATCAATTATAGAATAAAACAAATCTTCAAATTCCGGATAGGCATTTATATATGAAACAACATTGGTAATTGAATCATGACCGGTGAACAACCTTTCATTTAAATGATCTAATAAACTAAAGAAAGAATCATTTGGATTATCACCTACTATAGAAGTAAGTACATCATCGGCTAAATGACTCATCTTTTTACAAGTCTTACTAGTTACATAATACTTCTTATAAGGGTCATATGTATAATTTAACGCCTCTGTAATGAACTCATCATCCTTTACTGAATCAATAATAACCTTTTTCTCATTAAGTGATGAAGTGGCTTTCATCTCATCTACAAATTTCTGTAACCTTTTTAAATTTTCTGTTTCTTTATATTTCATATCTCTTATTTACAAATTAAATTATCATAATGGCTAGCTACCCAACCATACTTTTCTATACTATCTTGGTAAAATTCATCATCACCATACATATAATATGCATCGGCTTGGTCTAACCATCTTAATGCTGTTTCTTTATTAACACCTAATGACATTACCTCTTTGATGGATTTCTCTTCACAGGCCTTTTCATAAGCTGCTTCTTCTTCGGCTTGCTTAGATAAATCATTAACAAACTCTGTCAACTCTTTAAAAGACCAAACCTGGAAGTTATACCCTCTAGGACGACATCCATAAACGTCTTTGTATAGGTCTGAAACCCACATTAAACACTCATTAAAATCTTCTTGGTTTTGAATTTTGAATTTACTCATATCTCTATCTATTTATTATTATATAATAAAGATAAGGACTTTTTCTCGTAATTCCTAATTTTTTTGAAGCTTTTTTTCAGCTTTTTTACTCGATTATTTCGGCATCTGCTATAAGTTCACAGCACCAAATAAAGCCGTCTTTCCGGAGAAGTCTATCTGTCCTAGACCATTCCATAAGAGCTTCAGTATCGAAGTCCGGAATAAGGCTAGATTCTCGTATACGTCTACGTACAATAAATTTTTGATTTTGAAATTCAATGATTTGATAATTGAACACTGCGGGTATGTTTAATTTATTTTATTGTAACTTTTTTAGGTTTACTTTCTTCATTGAAAGGTGCATGTAAATGCAATAAACCATTATGTAACTTTGCATCTAATTTAGTTAGATCAAATTTTCTACTAATTCTCCAACCAAAGTTAAATGCACGTTTTGCTATATTACGTTGAATATACTCTGCCTTGTCTGTGTTAGAATCTTTCTTATATTCAACCTTTAAAATATCTCCCTCTATAGTAAGATCAATATCTTTTTTTGTCAGGCCGACACAAGCAATATCAATACAAAGACCTTTAGTATCTTCATATATATCTACTGGATGATTGACTCTGATTTGATTAAATGGAGCAAATTCTCCTTCTGTTTCGAAAAAATTTCTGAATAAAATATCGAATGGCGATGTGCCGAATGTTGTTAATGTTCCCATAATAAACCTCCTTAAATAGTTTTTATTTTTTTGTTAAACATTTAGTTTTAACTTAATTAAACAACCCGCAGTGAAGTTCAATTACTTATATAAATATACGGAAGATTAATTTTCACAAAGAGGTGCACCTAATCTTAATAACCGGTACGCCCTAAAATATCTGTAATAATCATCTTCTGTTCTTTTAATAGTTTTATCTCGCATTAATAGATGACCATCTCTCCAAACCTTTTTTGCAAACAAGTTCATTGCACGTAAACTATCGCAATTTAATGTAAGGCAGTCATCTAAAATTGTAACACATAATCGGCTAATACCTATATCAATATCTTCAACACGTGCTTTAGAATCTATTATACGTTGGGCTGCCGGAGACTTCATTTTAGAAATTAACATTATTAACGATGTCTCAATACCTAATCGTTGTGCGTTAAATAGGAATTCAATTTTCTCAGCTGCAGAGAGCATAGAAAAAATATCAAATTCGTCTTCATTTATATTTAGTTCGCTTAGTTTCATATTCAATTAATAATTTAGATGCTACTCGAGTATAATCAATACCGGTCGATTTAAAATAATCTTGGTATTGAGATAATAAAATTTTTAATTTACACAAACGGGAGTCGCGTGAAATATTTTCGGATAAAATTGTCTGGACTTTAAGATCAATGCTTTTAGGTAACATGTTATCCTTTTGTATAAATATCATGAATGAATAATTTATCGATCGCAATATCACGATCTTTGAGTGAATAATTTGAATTAAAATATATCTCTAAAAGTGCTGATGCTATGCCTCTCTCGAACATATATGCATCAGCACCACTTAATAATTTTTCTAAACCTATCTTACCTTGATTATGATATACATCTATGATCAATTTATTAGTAAGATAACGTTTATGGAACCCCATTATCGCATCAAGCCTAATTGGTACATATGCCGTAAAGAAGATCGAGCATCTTTACATGTTTGTTCCAACTTTTCAAGTTCTTTTATAGTAACCGGAAATTTAAATCTACCTATTACTAATTCTCCTACTACTTGGTGTTCGTTGTTTTTATAATATTGATCTGCAGTTAAGCTATTATCAATATCAAAATCTAAACTAGCAAATAATTTGCCGTTTCTTTTTACTTTTTCTTCACTTATCATGAATCTTCCATTAATACTCATTTGTGTATTATTTATAAATTATTAAACAAAATACGTCGTTCGAAATCGTATGATCTAAAGCAACGTTACTAAATTTTCCTTGTGCCCAATTAAATATTCCACCTGGGTCGTGGTTTATCAATCCATCATCGATATTAGAAATATTTGATGCCAATAAAATTACAACTCCTTTATCTGCATGATTATACATAGTTGTGATAGTATCTTGAAGATATATATCATCTGTTTTTACAACATCTGCATCGTATCGTAAATTATTAGAACCTATATTAATACACCAATCAGCTTTTATTTCATCAGATAATTTAAACCAATCCATTGCCATTAAATTACTATCAGGGTATAGTTCATTGCCAGCATTGATTAAATTTTCATTCATATCAATACCAGTGTATAAAGGCTCAACATCAAATTCAGAAATATAAAAAGGAATAAAATCTCCGCGGCCACATCCAAAATCTAAAATGCTAGCTCCCTCTTCTGGATACTGACATATGGCTCTATAAATATCCCATTGTGCTGCTCTATTTTCATAACCTACTACTTCTGCACTATGTGCTAAATACCCGGCATCCATCTCTTCTTCCATTTCAGATTTTTCTTCATTTGTCGGAACTATTTCTTCCATTTCTTCAAGTTCAATATCATCTTTGTCAGGAGGGACCACCTCCTTCTTTTTAAAATGTTTTTCAACTCCAGCTTCTAAAACTGGTGTGTCGTCTTTAATTCCTAGTGTTTGTTTCAATTTTTTTAATTTATCTGACCACATTTTTACTACGTTTTTTACGTTTGTTTATTCTATTTATTTTAGATTCTAATCCTTTTAAATCCATTCTACTCGGATGTGTTCGATTAAAATTCTGTGTTGTTTTACATGCAAGTGCTGCATATTCCCAAGCTTGTTCTTTACTAGATGCGCCCGGTAGGAAAAATTCCTCGGCAATTACTACATCATCATTAATGACAATAAAATTGCCATTTGAATCTATAGTTATTTTAGCATTTGGAAAATCTCTTAAAACTCTTTTTTCTTGTACTGACATGATGTGTAAATTAAAATGATCTTGGACCTACGACAGGAAATGAAAAATCCGCACATTTCTCATAACACTCTTCATTCATATCTACCAAAGGACCAAAATTAGCTCTTGTATGTCCTAATGAATTATTAATATGAAGGTTGGTTGGAGTATCTGTGGTTTCATTCCATAACTTAGTTAATGTCGAATCAATAGAATATATTGACTTAGGTTTATCCACTTGGACTAGAATATATGAACTACCTTTTTCAGCTCTTACATCATATCCTAATACTTGATTTTTCTTTTTTCTGATGTTCGTAACAATGGCTACTTGATTGACTTCACCAATGCGAACTACTACTGTTTCTCCGGTATTATAATACACCATGATTAATTTTGCTGTGATTCAATAACCTTACAGATTCTTGTATCTGATACAGATTTTACTTCAAAATCAACTCCGGAATGTTCGAAGTCTTTATTGACTAATGTCTCGGCATGCGTAACTGATACTGCATTGACGAGATATGACTCAGATACATGTTTAACGCCTTTGGCGGTATCTGTAGCTACTTTTACTTTTGCAACGTAATAACTCATTTTTTTATTTTTTAAAATTTAATATTAACTTAATATAAGGATTTTTTTTCGTAAATCCTAATCTTTTTGTAACTTTATTTATAACCATCTGGGGTTGAACTAATGGAAGTTTTGAATCCCATCGATTTTACTTTATTTGCTATCTTATCTAAATCAGCAGTTATCTTATCGAACATCTGGATATCCTCATCTGGGACCCATGTATATTCCTCCGGGTGTCTTATTTCTCTAGGAATCTTTAAGTAAAATTCAAAACCATTTTTAAGAGAATAAACATAACCAATATCAGCCCGGATTCCATTTCCATACCTATACCAATTATATTTATCATACGCCTTCCCAGGTGTGTTTCTTTTCATATCCCATAATGCATCAATAACATATTCTATTGCTTTATATTCTTTAACGGTAGGTATGCCATATTTTTTTTGATATTTTTCGGCTTTTTCTTGATCATATACTCTTAAAACAGAATTGCCGGGTTCATTAATTGCTTCACGGTCTTCCGGAAGGAATTCATAGGGATTTAATGTTTTTACATGATTGCCGCCACTAAACGTTTCTGTAGCCGGATACCAAAACCATACACCAGAACTAGGGTCGGTTTCTCTAAAACGTTTTTCGTTCAATACCTCTTTTAATAGTCTTTTTAATTTCATATCATTAGAACTGTTTTGGAATTGGGATTGATCTTCGGCCACCTTTTGTTCGTAACTCTTCTAATTGTTTAGCAACTTCAACTTCTGCATTAATAAATAATGCTAATACATTTTTATCTTCTAGATCAGCTACTAAGTTTGAATACATACGAAATGAGCCAGGTCCGCCTGCTGCAGCTGTCTTAGCTGTTTTAGCTGCTCCTTCTAATCGTTTCGCAATCTCTCTTCGTAATGCAGATCGTGTCATTGTTCCATAACCAGCTATATGTATATCAGGGTCTACCGGATCGAAATTCTTCGGGTCAAGTAAGCCGCCATATTTATACTCACGCTCATTTAACACAAATTGAATTTCTTCACGTATCAACTCATCAAGTTTATTTTGTAAATCCTTACCCTTTTCCATTTGCTACCTTAGTCGCTTTTGTTGTTCTTTTTTAGTCACTTTTTTCTTGGCATGTGCTAATAAACGTTCTTCCATTCTAGCTAATTTAACTGCGCAATCACGATTCTCTTCTATCAATACTTCTATTTTTTCTTCTAGAGATATAATTCGTTCTTTCATTTCATTGATGATTCTTTTCTGTTCTAATATCACTTCGTGAAGCGAATTATGTCCTTGATGCAATTTTAAAATGTCTGTCTGGTTTTGATTGTCTATTTTCTTTTTCCAGATCTGCCAAATTTCTTTTATACCTAGTGCACCAATGATTGCAGTTAGAATTGCGATTATTGAAGAATTTTCCATTTATGCCTTTTTGGACTCCGTAACAGACTGTTTACGATATTCGGTGACCATTTTCTTTATTTCACCTACCGCCTTACGTGCTCTAGTCGCTGCTGCCCTATTTCCTTTATCAATAAATTTAGAATGGTTCTCGGTGAACTCATTCCATTGTTGTTCCATTTCTGTAAATAATTCTTGCGATGTCATAAACTTCCTTTTAAATAAATATACTAATCCCATAACATATCATCATTTTGGAAAATATCTGGAGTATCTGATGTATCACGTATGGTCTCAAAATGTTGATAGAAGTCAGCTTCTAATTGATGTTCATCTACTACATCAGTAGCTTGATGGATCAAATTTCCGTCTAAATAAACCTCACCGATTAACGTGTCATCATCTACAAAATACTCCAAGTCGTCTCCGTCGTATGTTTCGCTTGTTGATATGTTCTCTAATACAATCATAAATAATTTTACTTTTTAAGTGACTTCATCCACTTATATGCGTTACTCGCCGCCCATCCAAATAAAATGCCGGCGTATAATTTATATCCATACATAAATACTAATGCGCCTGCGGTTCCAACGGCTGCTGCATTAAACCATGCACTATTTAATATTTCTGTAATTTTGTTTACTATTTTCATAGGTCTCCTTTATTAAAGTATTTACATATAAATATTAAATGAAAGTCATTTTCCATGTTTCCCACGGATAAAATCTTTTTGTTTTTTAATAGCAGAATCTAGCTCGTTTTTCTTCGAAGTGTTCTGTTTTATATCTTTATCTATTTCAGACTTGGAGGTCTCGTCTCTACCTAGGTAATCATGGATATACCATGGTTGTTTCTTGTTCTTCTTGTCCGGCTTTGTATACCATTTTACATTAGGTAATATAGTACCATTATCACATTTAATTTTCCATGACCATGGATTGGTTTCTTCTAATATAATACCATCACAGATAGAACCCAGGAATGAGCACTGTACTCGGTCTCCTGACTTTAATCTTCTTTTACGAGGCATATTAAATTATTTGTTTTTAGGATTTTTTTAAAAAACTTGGTGAAACCGTATATTGATTAAATTTATTACTAGTACAACTAACTTTAATATTTTTACGATTGATTTTCTCAATCTTAAATCTTAAATCAGGACTAATTTTATGATGGTTTATTGTAACAACCTCGCCTATACTAAATTGACATTTTTGCGCATGGCTGGCTAATTTTTGCTGGATATTCAAACACTCTTTAATGTATTCTAAATCTTCTTTATTAGCTTCTCTAATAAAATTTGCAATTTGTGATCTTTCTATTTTCATATCTCTATTTTATAATTACTTTATATATTTCCTCATATGCCTTATATGCATTTTCCGTATAATAACCATCATTTTCAATGACAATTTCCGTACTAAAAATTGCATAATTATTATGCATACTTTGGCCGAATCTTAATCCGGAAGAATTTCTCTCATTTCCATTAGTATTATACCAATCAATATATTCATTCAATAATTGATCTTTTGTTAATACTTGGTCGGTTCCGGGGTAATTAAAATTAATAATTTTTGAATTATTCATATCTCTATCTATTTATTATTATATAATAAAGATAAGGAAAAAAGTTCACGATTCCTAATTTTTTAGGAGCTTTTTTTCAGAAAAGTTTGATTGATTATGGACGTTATTCTCCCTGGGCTTCGATATCCCATTGGATTCTTTCTAATGGATCTTCGCCGGCAGTACGATTTCTCTTTACCCATTGTAGAAGACCCGATTCATGTTTAGCATTCTGTGCCATATCAAATGAATGTTTCCACCCTTCGCCGGAGGCCATATCTTCAATCCACTGATGATATTTCTTTTCACTCCAACTAACACTTGGTCTCTTCTTTGCATGAGGACCGTCTCCTAAAGTTGATTTTACTGCATTATAATGGCCTGGTACAAATACACTTTCTGCCCATTCTTTATCTCTAGAGTTGCCATCCCAATATTTAATCTTTTTTCGGAAATGTCTTAATGCGTAATTAGCATCTTCAAGAGCAGTACGATCAGAATAAGCAGCAAACTTTTGCCTACCCATCTGGATTTTCATTTCTTCTTGTTTATCTGGATCTGTTTCAAAATGAAGATCTCTCAGGTCTTGATCCCATGAAACTTCATTCAATATGTCTTTTAGTTTTATCATATTACCACCGGACATTACCTCTTTTGAAATCGGTTAATATTTTTCTAATACTTAAAGCAGCATCTTTCCTTGCTTCAACACTATGCCTTGTTGGTTCTTCTTTTGCATATTCTGGATATTTTTTTAAGAAAGCAGCATCTTCATTTTCCGATCGGATATATCTAGAATAATAATCTAATGCATTATTCATTTCACGTGTTATATCTTTTAGCGCAACTTCCTTTCCAGATATCGTCGCCATCAAATCACCATATTGTCCTACTTTAGGTAATGTCATTGCCTGACCTACGCTATCATTTGCCATTTTAACAATTTCGCCAACCATCTTATCGACTTGGTCTCTACTACCTACCTTATCATTTAACATAGCTTTATATCTTTGGATATTTGCTTGCTTCCATTTCTTATGATCTCTAAAATCATCTGCTCCAGATTTCAGATCTGCTCTTTTTGCTTTTAATGCAGATGTTCCACCTCTATAAGATTCTAAATCAAATACATATATCTTATCAGCTAGATCAGCTAACTTTTTAATCATCAACATTCCTCTTCCACCTTTACCTACTGCATCACTTGGTGATGATGATCTATATCCAGTCTTTTTAGCTCCAATTTTCATTTGGCCACGCTTATATCTAGTCCCGCCTGCTTCTTGGAAATATTGAATCTTATTATCAATTGCAACTGCTAACACTCCAGGATAAATTGTTCTATCACTCCATTGAGAACTTCGATATGGATTATCTTTTCTAGTAGTTACAACATAAAAGGCCATGCCTTTTTTTGCTTGGGTAGCATTAGCTACTTTTCGGAACGACCCTTTAGGAACTTTGTCCCAAGCTATGTCATATGTGTTTGCAGATGCTTGCCAGAATGACTTCCATCTGTTATCTAATCCACCTAGCTTATTTAACTTCGATGCTATTGGATCAGCAAATGCCTCACTCATGAGTTGTAATTCGTTTACAAACTCTTCTCTAATTATTTTTCGTATGTCTGATCTTTTCACAGCAGTCTCCGATATTATTTCTATTTTATAATAAATATAACGCCAGGCCCGAAAACCAAGTTAAAACTTTGATGCGATTTGTTTTAGTTTTGATATATACTTTGGATCTTCAGCATAGCCGATATCTGTAAGAAATTCATAATAAGATTTATATTCCTTTCGATAGTATTTATATTGTATACCTCTCTTATATCCACCGACTGATTCTTGCCAAGTATTATAATTAAAATATTCTTTCTTACTACTGTTCCATAAACCAAATAAGTTATTGTTATCCATAGAACACCTGTCACACTTATACCATCCGGTTTCTAAAATTGATTGTGCTAAAACTATCTCCGGAAATAATACGTTTTGTTTTTTAAGTTCTTTTAATACCAATTCTGCAGTTTGTGTAAAAGAACATATTGGGAGTAAACATATCCCTATGATTATTTTCTTCATCTTTGTTTTGGTTTATTAAAAAAATCCATATTTTAATATTGACAATATAAAAAGGAATAATCCCCACGCCACACAAGCTGCTAAAATAAATAACGATATTCTATATTCTAATTTACTCATCTTTGTTTTGGTTTTGATAGAAGCAACTGAATATCCTCTTGTAATAACTTTCTATTTAATTTAATATCTTCCAATGAGTAGTTCATATATTTCATTACCCATTTTTCTACCGATGTTAATTCTATTTCTTTATTATTCATCTTTGTTTGGTTTTATTATTAGTAGAACAACCTATGTTTGTACAAACTTTTGTACCTAATAATATTGTAGTAGTATAACCACAAGTTGTGCATATATTTGGAGTCCAATCTTCTTTACTCATCTTTATTTTGGTTTTACTTCTATCAGATCAGGGTTCATATAAATATGCATTAACGTGTTAGCTTTATCGCTATGGTCGTAACCATCCATATTTTTAAAGTCGTGTATGAATTTTGATTCTGATAATATCTTATCCTTAAGCTCTTGTGAGTCAACTATTATTTTAATCATCTTTGTTTTGGTTTAGTACCCATTCTTTTATATCACTTCTTTTTGTTCTACAATATAGGTCTATATGGTTATCCAATAGATACTTCTCAATGGCTCCAACTCTTTTAAGTTCTTCAACACTAAGTTTCTTCGTTAATTCAAATGCTTCTTTATTCATCTTTATTTTTGTTTAATTTTTTCTTTCAAGCCACAGCCTGGTGGGTTTAACACTGGATCATCCCCGTGGTTCTGAAAACAAATATCTGACCATCCACGTTTCAATACTCCATGGTACAAATACACTTGTCTGATAGTTATAGTTTCTAACCAATACCATCCACCATCAAATCTTTTTGGAAACCACAAGAACTTAGTCTTGTATCTATATTCTCCATCTTTTGGTCTATTAATTCTCATCTTCGTTTTGGTTTAAGGGATAGTTATGTATAATTATTTCTTCTACTTTTTTTTCTTTTTCCTTCTCTATATCTTTTTCTATTACTTTAATTGCTTCTTCCATTTTGTTAGGAATAGTAATGGAGTATAGAAGGTCTCTCCAATTCTTACAAGATAATGGAGAAATAATTTCTCTGTATTGTGGGATAAATAAACTACCATGTTTACCGCCATGAGGGTATTTATACTTCTGTTCTTTAATTCTATATTCTTTACTCATCTTCGTTTTGGTTTAGCTCTTCACTTATTACTGTATGTAGATGCTGAAAAACACTCTCTGGTCTTTCCCATGTTTTTTCTGCTTTTTCAACAGCGGATACAAATAGCTTTCTAAACATTGTAGCATCTTCTTGTCCTGCCTCTTTGGTCATTTGTGCATATTGAACATATACATAAAGATGAAACAACTCTCCTTTAGAATTACTATTGAATATTCTTTCTCCGTAATCTTCTATTTTTAATATTTTTAATGCTTCTTTAAATGTCATCTTCTTTTGGTTTAATCTATTTTGTAAACAAATCCGTTTACTTTTATAAAGTTTTGTAAACTCATCTGTTTACTCATCTTCTTTATTTTTGTTTAATTTACCTGTTGACATTATATCATAGGATATAACATTCCCTTCTGTATCGAATGTTGGTTCAATTTTATAGTCAATGATTTCTTCACCAATCATATGTTCAATCCAATCTTTAGTTTTGTCTTCTTTACTCATCTTTGTTTTGGTTTAATATTGCCTTCACATATCAATTTAGGTTTACCTATAAATCTGTAATACCCTTCTTCTGCATCAACTGCGGTTTTTTTACATTTACACCAGACCATATCATGTCTTGCTTCGGAATCTGTAAGGAATTCATCTCCACATATCTCACATTGCCATAATGTGTATTTTGATTTTTCTTTATTCATCTTCTTAATTTTAATGTATTGTAACGTCTTGACTATGTTTTGGGTATGTTGCAATTTCCTTACAGATATTAACGATGGTGTCATACACCTCTTTATTCTGTTCTTTGATAAGTTTCATCTCCTTGTGTTCAACAATCTTTTTAGAGTAATCAAACCCATCAAATAATCCATACAACATATTTTGGATTCCCATCATGCCAACACCATCTAGTGAGTGGAAATTAGTAATGGTTTCTAAAATTGTTCTTCGGGTTTCTCCACCCATACATTCATGTCTGTTAAAATATTCCATTTTTATTTATATTAAAAGGTTAAAACTATGCCGCTACCTCTTCGGCAACGACATTATTCATTCTATAAGCGTAATCAGCGTGAGTTTGAGATTCCATTCTTTTCCATAGATCGAAATCTACCATCTTCTTCCAAGCGTTGTGGATATTACCAACTCTAAGGTGTAAAAGAAAAGATTTATCGATTGAGTAGAATCTTTTACCTTTAGTGGCAAGAACGTTTACCCATAATCCTTTGTGGTGATCAGTAGGCTCATCCGCATCTATCCATACTTGGACATTCTCAACAAATCCATAGGTAGAACCAATAAATTGTTCAGGAGTTTGATCGTAGTTAGTTTCAGAAATATTAAGAAATCCTGCTTTACATTTACAAGCATATCGGAATTTGTATTCTTTACCTTCTTCTAGATGATTGGTAACACTGAAAGAAAAGGATTTTCCTAAGTTATCGTTTTGATGAACTCTTCCGTAATAGAATTTCTTTG